>Ga0114903_1000038_pt1 | contig 104435 bp, 114 predicted proteins | sample MalvirDeepMed_s2_FD_87289 | JGI IMG/M metagenome (GOLD analysis project Ga0114903, IMG submission 87289) | Marine viral communities from the Global Malaspina Expedition - Malaspina viral metaG DeepMed_s2 | ecosystem: Environmental > Aquatic > Marine > Oceanic | place: Mediterranean Sea...
CCCCCTTCATCTTGCCAATAAACCTCCGGGGGGTCCGGGGGGCTGGCCCCCCGGTTATGGCGCGGTCCGGGGGGGCTGGCCCCCCGGTGTTGGTCCCGTCATGACGTCGGTTCCGATCTCTCGAGTCTCAAGCCATGGTCACTGCAGATCGGAAAACGCCTTCTGCAACCGCCGTCCGGCCTCGACCACCCGGGCGTGCGTGGTGGCGAGATTGAAACGCAGGAATCCCTCGCCGCCCGTTCCGAATCCCGGGCCGGGGCTGGGCGCGATGCGGGCGTCCTCGTGGACGCGGCGGGTGATCTCCTCCTGGCTCATCCCGGTGCCCGAGAAATCGACCCAGGCGAGGTAGGTGCCCTGCAGCGGCATCGACCGCACGCCGGGAATGGCGTTGACCGCGGCGTCAAAGGTTTCGCGGTTGCGCGCCAGATGCGCGATCTGCGCATCGACCCAGGCCGCACCCTCGGGCGAATAGGCGGCCTCGATCATCATCATGCCCAGGGTGCCGGGCTGGTAGTCCAGGGTCTTGAGCCGCGCGCGCATGGCGGCGCGCAGGGTGGCGTCGGGGATGATCATGTTGCCGGTGCGCAGCCCGGCGATGTTGAAGGTCTTGGACGCGGCGGTGAGGATCACCATGCGGTGTTCCGCCTCTGGTGCCGCGACGTGCATCGGCACGAAGGCCGCGCCGGGAAACACCAGGTCATGGTGGATCTCGTCCGAGACCAGGATCAGGTCGTTGCGCTCGGCGAACTCCGCGACCGCGCGCAGCTCCTCCGCGGTCCAGACCCGGCCCGAGGGGTTCTGCGGCGAACACCAGAGCAGCACCCGTTCGTCGCCCGAAAGCCGCTCCTGCGCATCCTCGAGGTCGAGCATATAGGTGTCACCGTCCCGCGCCAGCGGACATTCGACGACGCGCCGGCCGGTCTTGCGGATCTTGTTGGCGAATTCGTGGTAGACGGGGTTGAAGGTCACGACGCCCTCGCCCGGATCGCTCCAGACGTCGATGCACAGCGCCACGGCATTGCCCAGCCCCTGCGTCGTCAGCACCCAGTCGGGGTCCACCTGCCAGCCGTGGCGGTTGGCCATCCACCAGGCCACAGACTGCAGATAGCCGTCGTATTCCGGCATGTAGCCGAAGACCCCGTGTTCGGCGGCGGCGCGCACGCGCTCGATCACGCAGGGGGCGGTGGCATAGTCGCTGTCGGCGGTCCACATGGCCAGCCCATCCTCGGGCGAGACGCCGAACAGCGCCTCCATCTTGTCCCACTTGCTGGATCCGGTGCCGCGGCGGTCGATGGGCGTTTCGAAATCGAATGTCATGCCTGAGAAGTCCCACTGATTATGCTTGGGGCAGGCTAGCGTTGCGGGTGCCGAGTGCAAGGGTGGCCAAGCGGCATATTGCGCGCCCGGGTCGCATGTCCTACATGGACGGCCATGAAACGGCCCATCCTCCTGCACCCCGATCCGCGCCTGAAAAAGGTCTGCGCCCCCGTGCCCGACCTCACGGACGAGCTGCGCGCGCTGGCGTCGGACATGCTCGAGACGATGTACGACGCGCCGGGCATCGGGCTGGCGGCGCCGCAGGTTGGCGTGATGAGCCGCCTGATCGTGCTCGACTGCGTCAAGGAAGAGGGCGCGACGCCGCGGCCGCTGGTGATGTTCAATCCCGAGGTGCTGGAGTCCTCGGCCGATCGCAACGTCTACGAGGAAGGCTGCCTGTCGATCCCCGACCAGTATGCCGATGTCGAGCGCCCCGCCGAGGTCCGCGTGGCCTGGATCGACGAGACCGGCACCCCGCGCGAGGAGGATTTCGACGGGCTCTGGGCCACCTGCGTGCAGCACGAGATCGATCACCTGGATGGCAAGCTCTTCATAGACTACCTCAAGCCTCTGAAGCGCCAGCTCATCACCCGCAAGATGGTCAAGCTCAAGCGCGACCGGGCGCGGGTATGAGCGTTCTGACGATCCTGCGCTGGCCGGACCCGGTGTTGCAGCAGGTTTGCACGCCCGTGTGCGACGTGGCTGCCGTCGATGCGCTCATCGGCGACATGTTCGACACGATGTACGCCGCACCCGGACGGGGCCTGGCGGCGCCGCAGGTGGGCAAGCTTCTGCGCCTCTTCGTCATGGATGTCGGCTGGAAAGAGGGGACGCGGACGCCGATGGTCTGCATCAACCCGGAAGTCGTCGATGCTTCCGAAACGGTCGTGACCCGCGAAGAGGGCTGCCTGTCGATCCCCGGCGTTATGGCCGATGTGACCCGGCCCGATGCCGTGACACTGGCCTATACCGATGCCGCGGGACGGCAGCGAGAGACCCGGCTGACGGGGTTCGCCGCCGCCTGTGCGCAGCACGAGCTGGACCACCTCGACGGGATCGTCACCTTCGACCGCGTCGATGCGGATCAGCGCGCCGCGCTCGAAGCGGCTTACGGGATGCCTGCGTGACGGCGCGGCGCTGCATTCCCTGGCCCGATACGCGGCTGCGCAGCCGCGCCGCACCGGTGACCGAGATCACCGACGAGATCCGGGCGCTCTGGGATGACATGATCGACACGATGGAGGCGATGCCGGGCGTCGGCCTTGCCGCGCCGCAGATCGGTGTCCTTCAGCGGCTCGCCGTGGTCGATGCCAGCAGCGAACGCGGGCAGGCGGTGCGCATGGCCAACCCCGAGGTGCTGCATGCCAGTGTCGAGCTGCGCGCCCACGAGGAAGGCAGCCCCAACCTGCCCGGTGTCTGGGCCAGCATCGAGCGGCCACGGGCGGTGACGGTGCGGTTTCTCGATGCCGAGGGCACGGTGCAGGAGCGCGATTTTGTCGGGCTCTGGGCGACCTCCGTGCAGCACCAGATCGACCACCTGGAGGGACGGATGTATTTCGACCGGCTGAGCAAGGTCAAACGCGACATGCTGTTGCGCCGGGCGCGCAAGGGGTGAGCCCGCGATGCGGGCTGCGAGAGACCAGTCTCTCGCGCTCTCTGAGGTATTTTGAAACCGAAGAAGCAGGAACGGGGGACGGATGCGGCTGATCTTCATGGGAACGCCCGCGTTTTCGGTGCCGGTGCTGGAGGCGCTGGTGGCGGCGGGGCACGATGTGGCGGCGGTCTATTGCCAGCCGCCACGGCCCGCCGGGCGCGGCAGGAAGGATCGTCCGACACCGGTGCATGCGCGCGCGCTGGAGATGGGGCTTGAGGTCCGGCATCCGGTCTCGCTGAAAGGTGCGGAGGCGCAGGAGGCCTTTGCCGCACTGCGCGCGGATGTGGCGGTGGTGGTGGCCTACGGGCTGATCCTGCCGCAGGCGGTGCTGGACGCGCCGCGGCTCGGCTGCCTCAACATCCACGCCTCGCTGTTGCCGCGCTGGCGCGGGGCGGCGCCGATCCACCGCGCCGTGATGGCCGGGGACGCAAGCACCGGCGTCTGCATCATGCAGATGGAGGCGGGGCTGGACACCGGGCCCGTGCTTCTGCGACGAGAGGTGGAGATCGGCGCGGAGGAGACCACCGGGAACTTGCATGACCGGCTGAGCGCGATGGGCGCGGAGGCGATCGTGGATGCTCTGGCGCGGCGGGACGCGCTGTCGCCGGAGCCGCAACCCGACGAGGGCGTGACTTATGCGGAAAAGATCGACAAGGCCGAAGCGGCGGTCGACTGGACGCGCCCGGCGGTCGAGGTCGACCGGCAAATCCGCGGGCTGTCGCCGTTTCCCGGGGCCTGGACCCTGATCGGGGGAGAGCGGGTCAAGCTTCTGGGGTCGCGCCGGGCGGAGGGCAGCGGCCAACCCGGCGAGGCCCTGACCGGCGACCTGCGCATCGCCTGCGGCGCGGGCGCGGTTGAGATCACCCGCGCGCAGCGCGCCGGCAAGGGCGCGCAGGCGGCGGAAGTGTTCCTCAATGGCTTGCCCGTACCTGCCGGCACGATTCTGGGAGAATAGCGCATGTTTCCAGTGATGATCGGCACCATCGTGATCGCGGGCATCGTCGGCTATGTCTCGGAGCGCACGGGGTTCACCCGCAACGGCATCTTGCAGAGCATCATCATCTGTATCGGCGGCGCGTTCCTGGCCTATTTCGTTCGGCTGATGTTCGGCATAGGCTTCGGGTCGCCGGGACTGAACGCCATTGCCTCGTCTATCGGGGCGTTGATCATCGTGCCCACCCACTGGCGGCGGCGCTGAGCCGCGGAAAGGACAGACATGCCGATCCTCTGGCTGGTGATCGTGGGCGCCGCGGCGGGGTTTCTCGCCACGCGGCTGATGCGCCTGGAGACGGGCATCGTCGAGACCGTCGCGATTGGCATGGCGGGGGCGGTGATCGGTGGGCTGGTGCTGCGCTTTCTCCTGACCGTGGGGTCGCTGGTGGGCGGCCTTGTGGGGGCGGTTCTGGGCGCGATGCTGCTGATCTGGATCTGGCGGCGGATACGCGGCGGCTAAGTTGTGCGTCTCCGCGCGGGGGCTGCGCGGCAGCGGTGTATTGAGAATTCGCGACCCGAGGCTAGCTGTATCCCCAAGAGAGAAGGAGACAGCAGATGGGCCTCTTGGTCGACGGAGAATGGCAGGACAAGGGATACGACACCGAGTCCACCGGCGGGAAATTCGAACGCTCCACAGCCGGATTTCGCAATTGGATCACCGCGGACGGCAGCGCGGGCCCGTCAGGTGAGGGCGGGTTCAAGGCCGAGAGCGGGCGCTATCACCTCTACGTTTCCTATGCCTGCCCCTGGGCGCACCGGTCGCTGGTCTTCCGCAAGCTCAAGGGGCTCGAGGACCACATCGGCGTTTCGGTTGTCCATCCCGACATGCTGAGCGACGGCTGGACCTTCGACACGGATTTCGACGGGGCCACCGGTGACAGGCTCTATGGCCTGCCCTTTGCCCGCGATATCTACCTGCGCGCCGATCCCAAGGTGTCGGGCCGCGTGACGGTGCCGATCCTCTGGGACAAGGAGCGCGAGACCATCGTGTCGAACGAAAGCGCCGAGATTATCCGGATGCTGAATTCGGCCTTCGACGGGATCACCGGCAACCACGACGACTATTGGCCCGAAGACCTTCGCGAGGCGATCGAGCCGGTGAACGCGCGGATCTACGACACGGTCAACAACGGCGTCTACAAGGCGGGCTTCGCCACGTCGCAAGAGGCCTATGACGAGGCGGTCGTGCCGCTGTTCGACTCGCTGGACTGGATCGAGGAGAGACTTGCCGGCTCACGCTACCTCATGGGCGCGCGGATCACCGAAGCGGACTGGCGGCTCTTCACCACGCTGATCCGGTTCGACAAGGTCTACCACGGCCATTTCAAATGCAACAAGCGGCGGATCGTCGACTATCCGAACATCTGGGGCTTTACCCGGGAACTGTACCAATGGCCGGGGGTGTCGGACACCGTGCACTTCGACCATATCGAGCGGCACTATCACTGCAGCCACGAAAGCATCAATCCGCACCGGATCCTGCCGATCGGACCGGACCTGGAGCTCGATGCGCCACACGGGCGCGAGGCGCTGAAGGCGGCCTGACGTTTCGTCAGTTCGTGTTTCGGCGGCGGCTCTCCGGCGGGGTCGCATAATGCTCGACCATGGCGGCCAGGTCCGCGGGCGCCGTTGCCGAGGGCAGGAACGCGCAGGCGTTGGCACAGTGCTGGAAGATCGACCCGTCAGAGAAGAAGCTGGTGTTGGTGACAAAGATCACCCGCGTCTCAGGGTGGCGGAAGCTGGCGAAATCCGCCACTGCCAGCGCGCTGCCGCCTTCGAGGACCAGGTCCAGAATGATGATGTTGAAGCTGTCGACGCCCAGCCGTTCGATGGCATCGTCTTGCGAGTGAACGAGAGTCACAATTGTCCCATGGCGCTCCAGGTGGCGCTTCCAAAGAGCGCCGAGTTCGGCGCGGCTTTCGACGATGAGGACGTTCATCCGGGCTCCGGTATTCGTTAACGAATGCACAAACGCAGTCTTAGAGGCGACTGGCGCGAACATATAACAGAAAGTTAAGTTTATGGTAACGTAGGTCATTCAAGGGTAAAGACAGGCGAAAAGTTGCCCGTCATGTTTGCGGAAGCGGCGCCGACTCTGCATAAGCGCCTTCGATCACATCATTTTAAGGCATTCTCATGCGGTTTCCCACATCAGGTTTGTGTCTGTTTATGGCGCTCAGCGTGCCAACTGTGCTGAGTGCGCAAAATTGCGGCGGCGATTTCGGTGCCTTTGTCGAAGCGCTCGAGGCCGAAGCGGTCGCCGAAGGACGCGCGCCCGAGGTCGCGGAGCGATTCTTTTCGGGCGTCAGCCAGGACCAGTCGGTGCTGCGTGCCGACCGAAATCAGGGCATTTTCCAGTCCGGTTTCATCGAATTCTCGCGCAAGTTGATTAGCCAGAACCGGATCGACCGGGGCCGGGCGATGGCCGAAAAGTGGGACAGCGTGTTCAACCGGATCGAAGCGGATTACGGCATCGACCGCGGTGTCCTGCTGGCCTTCTGGGCGTTCGAAACCGATTACGGCAGCTTCCAGGGCGATTTCAACACCGCGAACGCGCTGGTGACACTGGCCCATGACTGCCGCCGGCCCGACCTGTTCCGGCCGCAGGTGCTTTCGGCCGTGACCCTTTTCGAACGCGGCGACTTCGATCCGCGCACCACGACCGGCGCCTGGGCGGGGGAAATCGGCATGGTGCAGATGTTGCCGCGCGACATCCTCGAGAACGGCATGGACGGGGATGGCGACGGGCATGTTTCCCTCAAGACATCGGCGCCGGATGCGCTTTTGTCGGGGGCGAAAATGCTGTCGGAGCTGGGCTGGCGCCCGAACGAGCCCTGGCTGCAGGAAGTGGTTCTGCCGGAGGATCTGGATCTCTACCTGACCGGGCTCGAGACCAGGAAACCGGCGTCGGAATGGCAGGCGCTGGGTGTCACGGCCCGCAACGGGTCGCTCGAGCAGGGGCTCGAGGCGTCGATCCTGCTGCCGCAGGGACGCGGCGGCCCGGCGTTTATCGCCTACCCGAATTTCCGGGTCTATTTCGAGTGGAACCAGAGCTTTACCTACGTGCTGACCGCCGCCTATTTCGCCACCCGTCTTGAAGGTGCGCCGGTGTACGATGCAGGCAGCCCGGCGCCCGGGCTGAACGACGCGCAGATGAAGGAATTGCAGCGGCTGCTGCAGGCGCGCGGCTACGACGTGGGCAAGATCGACGGCATCCTGGGCGCGGGCACGCGCTCGGCCGTGCGCGATGTCCAGCGCGAGCTTGGCCTGCCGGCCGATGCCTGGCCGACGCCCGAACTTCTGGCGCGACTGGCGCGTTAATCATGTCGACCGGTTTGCGTTGCGTGACCGGTAAAATTTGAACTAGATACCGGTGACCGTAGACACCGTCGCATTGCTCACGAAGCCGGCCAGGATTTCTCACCCTGACCGGCTTTTCGTGTGTCTCAACCGCTTGCCGACAAGAGGGTAAAGACGATCCCGGCGCTGGTCAGCGGCCCGCCGCTGCCGGACAGGTTGCTGTTCACGAGGAAACTCCGGCGCAGAGACTCGAGCCGATCCGGATCGGTGTAGTCGGAGACGCGGTCGGTGCCGAAGAAGCGTTCCGACCGGTCCTTGAGAATCGAAAGCTGCTGGTCCACGTCGAGCGCCCCAAAGCTCGACGGCAGGCGGAATGCCCCTTCGAAGGCCGCGCGCAGCGGGGCGGAGGCCATCACCGAAAACCATTGGGAATCCGTGCTTTGCACCCGCGCGACCAGCTGCGTGATCTCGCGTTCCATCGACAGGGCGATGCGCATGTTCGGGTCGCTCTCGCCGACGCCGGCTTCGAACTGGCGCTCGACGTAGTTGCGGGTGATCGTGTCGACGAAGTCCGGTGAATAGCTCCTTCCCGTCGACGGTTCGGCAAAGCTGAAAGCGTTGGCGAAGGCCTCGTAGCGCGGTTCCGGCAAGGCGTTGCGCAGGGAAATCGGGTCCTCGGGGTCGGACTCGATGTACCGGCGCGCGGTTTCGATCTTTCCCGGACCCTGCGGCAGGTCGAAGAACTCCATGACCTTCAAGGTCAGGGACACATCGTCGAACAGGTCGGCGGTCGTCTCGATCGGCGCCGCGCGCGCCGTCAGAGCGGCGATCATCTGGCCTGCGGGGCTGTCCACGGTTGCGGTGTCCGGGTCGCCGAAGCCGAAAGCGCCCGACAGGGCGAGGTAGCGCGGGTCGTCCTGCTGCGCGGCGAAGGACTCTGCGTCATAGGGATCCGAGGACAGCACATCGAGCAGGAAATCCGGCCGGTCGATATTGGCGAAATCCTTTTCGAGACCAAAGACCTCGAGCGCCGCCTCGCGCAATTCGGGCGCGTCGAGCAGGTCCTGCGCGGTCTCAAGGTCTGGCAGGACATCGGCAAAAACGGCGGCGAAGCCCTGAACGCCGCTGGCAGACTGCGCCCTCGTCTGGAAATCGAAGGCCCGCGCCATGTCGGCATAGCGCGTGTCCGACAGACGATTTGCAAAGGAGGCGGGGTCTTCGAGATCGGACTCGAGCACCTTTTGCAGGAAGTAGACGTTGCCACGGTCGGACTCCAGACCAAAGGTCTTGAGTGCGGCGCGCAGCAGGCCGGGGTCCGACAGCAGGTCGTCGGCGGTCTGTATCGCGGCGAGCTTGTCGGACAGGATCGAAGCGGAGTCCAAACCGCCCATCTGGGGACCGCCGGGACCGGCGAAGTTGAAGGTCTGCGCCAGCGCGAGGTAGCGTTTGTCGGCCAGCCGGTTGACCAATGACCGGTCGTCGGCCAGGTCCGACTCCAGTACCCGCTGAATGAAAGCGCGGTTGTCGATGTCGTCGTCAAGCCCGAAGGCGCCGAGTGCCACGCGCAGCAGGGCGCGATCGTCCATCAGCTGTTCGGAGGTCTGCACCGACTGGATCCGCGCCGCAAAGCGTTCGGTATCCCGCGCAATGAGCGGCGAGGATTCGAACGCGGCCATCTGTTTTTCGCGCGTGCCGGTCAGAAAGGCCCAGGCGCTTAGGCCGCTGCCCGTCACGATGGGGGAGAACGCCATGATCGCTCCGGTTACTTCGCGAGGCGCGGACGTTTCTGCGCACAGCCCCGGATTTCACATCGGGCTTCGCCGACGCTTTCGCAGCCTAGGCCCGATGCGTTAACAAACCGTTCGGAGTGTCCGGCGGTCAGGCGACCAGCTTTTCGGCGCGTTTCAGGTCAACCGACACGAGCTGGCTCACGCCCTGTTCCTGCATGGTGACACCGAACAGGCGGTCCATGCGGCTCATGGTGACGGCATGGTGGGTGATGATCAGGAACCGCGTGTCGGTGCGGCGGCACATCTCGTCCAGCATGTCGCAGAAGCGCGTGACGTTGGCATCGTCCAGCGGCGCGTCGACCTCGTCCAGCACACAGATCGGGGCGGGGTTGGCCAGGAACACCGCAAAGATCAGCGCCATGGCCGTCAGCGTCTGCTCGCCGCCCGAGAGCAGCGACAGGGTCGACAGCTTCTTGCCCGGCGGCTGGCAGAGCAGTTCCAGCCCGGCTTCGAGCGGGTCTTCGGATTCCACCATCACCAGCTTCGCCTCGCCGCCGTTGAAGAGGTGGGTGAAGAGCAGACCGAAATTGGCGTTCACCTGCTCGAAGGCGGTCAGCAGCCGTTCGCGCCCCTCGCGGTTCAGCGACGCGATGCCGGCGCGCAGGGTCTTGATCGCCTCTTCGAGGTCGGCCTTTTCGTTGACCAGCGTGTCGTGCTCTTCCTGTACCTCGCGGGCATCCTCCTCGGCGCGCAGGTTCACGGCACCAAGAGCGTCGCGCTGGCGCTTGAGCATACTCACTTGCGCCTCGATCTCGTCGGAGCCGGGCATCTTCTCGGGATCGGCGTCGAGCGACTCAAGCAGTTTCGCCGGCGTGCTTTCCAGTTCGTCCTCTATGCGCTCGGCGGCGGCGGTCACCGCGTCACGTGCGGCTTCGGCACGTGCACCGGCGGCGGCGCGGGCCTCGCGGGACTCGCCCGCGGCGCGTTCGGCCTCTCGTTCGGCGTCGGTGGCCTGGCGCAGGGCGGATTCGGCCTGGCTCAACGCATCGGCGGCCTTGGCGCGGCGCGCCTCGGCGTCCGTGATCGACTGGCTCAGCTCGGCGCGCTTGGTGGCGAGCTCGTCTGGGGTGGTGGCGGCCTCGGCCAGCTCCGCCTCGGTGCTGTCACGCCGTTCGAGCAATTCGCCGCTGCGGGTCTTGGCGGTGTCGAGCCGGTGGCGCCAGCCGCTCAGATCCTTGGTCACCTGCTGGGCGCGGGCGGTGCGGGCGTCGCCCTCGCGGCGCAGTTCGTCATGGGCCGAGCGGCGCGCCATCATGGTCATCCGCGACGCCTCGACGGTCATCTTGATGTCCTCGACGCCGGCGCGGGCGCTGTCGAGATCGCCGAGGTCGGCGACGGCGCGCTCGGCCTCCTGCACCTGTTTTCGAGCCTGGGTGGCGTCATCCTCGTGCCGGGTCACGGCCATCCCGAGGCTTTCGAGCTTGCCCTGCGCCATGTTGCGGTCGGCCTCGGCCCGGCCCAGGGCACGGGTCGCCTGAGTAAGCGCCGCATCGGCCTCGCGCCGTGCGTCGCGGGCGGCCTTGTCGGCGCGCGTCAGCTCTGCCAGCCGCGCGGTCAGCGCCTCATGCGCGCCGCGGGCGCCATCCATGCGCGCGGTGGCGCGGGACATTTCCTGCTTCAGCGCCTCGAGCCGGTTGAGCTGTTCCAGCCGCAGCGCCGCGGCAGAGGGCGCATCCTCGGCCCAGGCGCGATACCCGTCCCAGCGCCAGAGGTCACCTTCGACGCTGACCAGCCGCTGGCCGGGGCGCAACAGCGGTTGCAGACGCGCCGCATCCTCGGGGTCGATCAGGCCGATCTGGCTCATCCTGCGTTCCAGCACCTCGGGCACCGAGACGTGATGCGACAGCGCGGTGACGCCGGCGGGCAGCGGCTGGCTGGTGTCGTAGGCGGGCAGCACGGTCCAGCCCGAGGGGCCGTCTTCGTCGACTTGCGGAGCGCGCAGGTCGTCGGCCAGCGCCGCGCCAAGCGCCTTTTCAAAACCCTGCTCCACCTGCAACCGGTCGAGGATCTGCCCGCCCTCGGCGGTGTCGCGATCCAGCAGCCGGGCCAGGGCCGAGACCTCGGCGCGCAGGGCGTTGGCCTCGCCCTCGGCCTCGGAGCGTTCGGCGCGGGCATCGGCTTCGCGCGATTGCGTCTCGGCGCGGGCGGTCTCGGCATCGGCAAGGACCTTTTCGGCGCGGTCAGCCATGGCCTGTGCCGCGGCGGCGTCGCGTTCGGCGGCCTGCATCGCCTCGCCGGCCTGTGCCACGGTGGCCTTGGCGGTGGCCACGGCCTCGCGGGCGCGCAGGGCCTCGGCCTCGGATTTCTCGAGCGTCTTGCGGGTGTCGGCGAGGTAACGGTGCGCGGACTGGTGCCGCGCGGCCAGACGGGCCACGTCCTCGGTCAGTTGCGCAAGATCGCCTTCGCGTTCCTGCAGCACGGCGGCGGCCTCACGCGCGGCCTCGGCGGCGGCGGCAAGCCGGTCGTCATGGCCTTCGCCGGCCTTTTCCAGCTCGCGCGCTTCCCATTCCAGCCGCTCGATCGTCTCGCCCGCGTCGCGGTTGAGGCCGGTCTCGCGCTCGATGTCGTGGCTCAGCTGGTCGATCCGGCGCTTCAGCGTCTCGATCAGCTCGGCGGCGCGCTTTTCCTCGGCGTCGAGCGTGTCGCGCTGCACGGTGAGCCGTTGCAGCACCGCGGCGGCGATCGCCTCTTCCTCGCGCAGGGGGGGCAATTTCTCCTCCGCCTCGGTCCGCGCCTTGGTGGCGGTGCGCGCGGCGGTTTCGGCCTGCGCGGCGGCGGTGGTGCGGGTGCGCAGCACCTCTTCGGCGCTGGCGCGCGCCTCGTCGGCCTCGCGCCAGCGGCGGTAGAGCAGCATGCCCTCGGCCCGGCGCAGGTCCTCGCCGATGGCGCGGTAGCGCGCCGCCTGGCGGGCCTGCCGGGCCAGGGTGGCCAACTGCGCCGCCAGCTGTTCGACCACGTCGTCGACGCGGGTCAGGTTCGCCTCGGTGCTCTTGAGCTTGAGCTCGGCCTCGTGGCGGCGCTGGTAAAGGCCCGAGATGCCGGCGGCCTCTTCGAGGATGCGGCGGCGGCTTTTCGGCTTGGCGTTGATCAGCTCGGCGATCTGGCCCTGCCGGACCAGCGCGGGCGAATGCGCGCCGGTGGAGGCATCGGCGAACAGCATCTGCACGTCGCGGGCGCGGGTGTCCTTGCCGTTGGCCTTGTAGCTCGACCCGATGTCGCGGGTCACGCGGCGCACGATGTCGAGCTGGTCCTGATCGTTGAACCCCGCAGGTGCCAGCCGTTCCGTATTGTCGATCTGAAGACTGACCTCGGCGAAGTTGCGCGCCGGGCGCGAGGCGGCGCCGGCAAAGATCACGTCTTCCATCCCGCCGCCGCGCATCGCCGTCGGGCGGTTTTCGCCCATCACCCAGCGCAGCGCCTCGAGCAGGTTGGACTTGCCGCAGCCGTTGGGGCCAACGACGCCGGTGAGCCCATCCGCGATGATCAGGTCGGTCGGGTCGACGAAGCTCTTGAAGCCGGTCAATCGGAGTTTGGAAAAGCGCACCTGTGGGGCCTCGTGATTCTGCTCTGAACCCGAGTGTGCTGGCCGGGCCGGACCCGAGTCAACGCATTTGCGCTTCATATGGATGAGTGCGGGCGGATATCCACAAGATATTGCGCGATTGCCAAGTGCAAGGGCAGGCCGTCAGGTCTGCGTGCAATCCAGCGCGAGGTCGATGCCACCGGCCCCCCGGTATGCATCCAGCACGTCGCAGGAATAGCTTTTCGGGCGCCTGGGTTTCTTTGGTACCGGCGCACCATCGCAGCGCACCCCCACGAGCAGCATCGACACGTCACCGACGATCCAGTCGGCCGAACAGCCGGTCAGTTCCTGCACCACGAGGCCCGCGCGGGTGGCGATGGGCACGAAGCGCGGCAGCATCTTGCGGTCGGTGCGGATCACCTCGGCCACGGTGCCCTTTTGCCGGATCAGGAAATCATTGCCGCCCAGACTGCGCGGCACCGGGTCGATGCCGCGAAAGCCCGGTCCGGCGACCGTACAGGCAGAGAGAATTAGAAGGAGCGGGATGAGGCGCATGCCCCGACTCTGCTGCGATCATGGTTAACAAATCGTTGCCGCGCCTGGCTTCACGCCCGCAGGGCCAGCGCGTTCAGCGCGATCCAGGCAAAGAGCGCCAGCGTCGTCAGCCCCAGCCGCCTGCGCGTGACGCGATGCTCCGGTGCGGTCAGGAACTCGCGCCATCCGGCCAAGCTGTCGCCCACCCCGGGAAACATCCTGCCGGTGCGAGCCGCGACCCGGCGGCGCATGGCAAAGAGCAAGGCGAACATCTGGAAGGCCCAGGCCGCGAAGATCAGCCCGCCGAGCGACAGGAAGACGATGCCCGACACGCTCATCTCAGCTGTCGCCGTCGCTGCGCCGAAAGAGCTTCAGCCCTGACCAAACGGCGCTCGCTCCGAAGAAGAGCCCCGCAATGCCGATCACCTCGAACAGCGCCGGGCCGCTCGGGATGCCCCGGATCGCGACGGCCACGATCAGCAGGGCCAGCCCCGCGAGGCTGAAGAGAAACCGGAACCAGTGTTCGGAACGGTCGGGGCCCTTTTGCATCTCTGTCCCTCCGGATCGGCGCCGGATCAGGCTAGACGCAGATCACGTCCCGCACAACGGGCGGGTCAGAACTTGACCGTGACGCCGGGCAGGTTCAGCGCCTTGATCAGGTCGCGCAGCTCCTGCCGCGCGGCGATGTTGGAGATGTTGAGCTGCTTGACCCCGATATCCTTGAGGTCGAGCAGGGTCAGACCGCGGGGGAACAGCTCGCGGAAGATCACCCGTTCGTTGAACCCCGGCGCGATGCGGAAGCCGATGCGCTTGGACAGCCGTTCCAGCGCCTTTTCCATCTTCATCTTGTTGACCATGTTCTGCGCCCCGAGCCGGTTGCGCAGCACGATCCAGTCGATCGGCTGCAATCCCGCCTGCGCGCGCAGCTGCCGGGCGTTCCAGACCATTTCGGAATAGACCGAGGGGCCGGAGATCTTTTCGCCCTCGGCGTCGATATGCGCCAGCAGGTCGAAATCGACGAAACTGTCGTTGAGCGGTGTGATCAGCGTGTCTGCGAGGCTGTGGGCCACCTGGCTCAGCCGGGTGTGCGAGCCGGGACAGTCGATCAGGATGAAGTCGCTCTGCGCCTCGAGCGCGGCGACCGCGGCGGACAGGCGGTGGTCGTAGACGTTCTCGCCGGGGCCGAGCGAGCCGGGATCGACCTCGGGCAACTCCATGTAGACAGGGCTCGGCAGGTCCATGTTCTCGGCGGCAAGGAACCGCGTGCGGTTGTTGGTATAGCGGCCCATCGTCTTTTGCCGCAGATCGAGGTCGAGGCAGCCGGTCCGGTGCCCCATGCGCGCCAGCGCGGTGGCCACGTGCATCGACACGGTGGACTTGCCCGCACCGCCCTTTTCGTTTCCGACAACGATGATATGTGCCAACTGCCGACCCCTTCGCCCCTAGCCGCGATGCCCACATGTTTGTCCGTGGTGCGTTTCGGCATACAGTATCTTGGGCGCGTGTCCATGAAAAGACCGGGGGTGCGGGATGCGCCCCGTTGTGATGTGCATGCCGCAGGTGTGGACCTTGGATGGTGTGCGGCTGTCGATGCACGGTCGCGTTTCGGCTGCGACAGGTCTGATCGTGGCAAAGGTGTGCTACGAGCCCGATGCGGACGTCGTCTTTCCCAGTCACTTGCATATACAGAACGGCGTTGGCCCCACCCAGCGAATGATCCAAGCCCTATGGCGGATTGGCTCTACCCGGCCCGGATGAATGCCTTGCAGGAGTCGCCTTGCGTGACTCCTGAGAGGGGAGTTCGACGTGCCGGAACCTCAGAGGCCCACCGTGTTGCCCGCGTTGGATTGCGCTTCGGTCAGAACCACGACGCGCGCTCCATTCTCGACCCGCTCCGCGAGGTGTATCACGTCCTGGTTGAACATTCGGATGCATCCCGACGAGGCCTGGTGGCCGATGGTCCAGGGACTGGGCGTGCCGTGGATGCGGTAGAACGTGTCGCGACCGCCCCTGTAAAGGTAGAGAGCACGCGCACCCAGCGGGTTTTCCAGTCCGCCTTCCACGCCCCCCGCATATTGCTGGAATTTTTCGGGTTCCCGGCGGATCATGTTCTGCGTCGGGGTCCAGCCCGGCCATTTCCGCACATAGGCGACCCGCGCTGTGCCGGAGAAGCCATAGCCCGCCTCCCCGACGGCGACGGAATAGCGCATGGCCTTGCCGCCGTCCTGCACGTGGTAGAGCCGCCGGGCATATGGATCGACGATTATGGTACCGGTTGGCTCGGAGGTCGCATAATCCACAAGCTGCCGGGCCTTGTCTTCGGACAGGTACTCCGGCGGCACTGCCGGAACGGTTATATCCCCGTCCGGAACAGCGGCATACATCGCCTGTGTCTCGGCACCGACGCCGGAAAGCGGGGTCAGGGCATCGGTCAACGGATCGAACCGCGAGGTGTCGGTGCCGCAGGCCGCGAGGGCGACTGCGGCGAGAAGGCCGCAAAGGCAGCGCAGATGAACAAATTGCGGTCGCATCAGGGGGGTCCTTCTTCGGGGTGCGGATCGGCCGGTGAGGAAGAGGGAAGCAGTGTGCTCCTGACTCACGCTCTGGGCGTTGTCCTCCGACCTGCTTCGCTGCATTTTCGGCGGATTGTCGAGACTTGCATTCACAGGAAGGGCGGCTGAGCAAGATCGCGCCGATTGAATGTCGCCCCTGCGATTGCCGCGCCGAGCTGCGGATTGGACGTCGGCCGGGACGTAACCTGTTTCCGCTCTGGCAAATTTGGCGATGTACGCACGACGTCCGCAAAGAACCCTGCAGCACCGTCGCGGCCGTTTTTTTGGATACTCGGCACCCACGCGGAGGTGGTTTTCGCTGCAAGGGTTTCGGGAGGCTTTGTCCGTATAGCAGGCCTCGATGTCAGTCGCGGTCGTTGCGTGCGGCCCGGCGGGCGTCCCGCTATTGGGGGCGACGCCATAGGCTGGAGCGAATGCGTCTTCATAACTCGCATACGAAAACGCCGCCCCGATGGGGCGGCGTTCCGGTCTCGGAAAGGCTGACGGCTCTTAGAAGCCCAGGCCTTCGTATTTCTTCTTGAACTTCGACACGCGGCCGCCTGCGTCCATCAGGCGCGAGGAGCCGCCGGTCCAGGCCGGGTGCACCGTCGGGTCGATGTCGAGCGACAGCGTATCGCCTTCCTTGCCCCAGGTGGTCTTGGTCTCGAAGGTGGTGCCGTCGGTCATCTTGACGGTCACCGTGTGGTAATCGGGATGGATGTCTTTTTTCATCGGTCCGGTCCTTACGCTTCGGCGCCCTTGGGGGCCTTGTAGTTCGTGACTTCCGCGATACGGGCCGATTTGCCGCGACGCGAGCGGAGGTAGTAGAGCTTGGCGCGGCGGACCTTGCCGCGGCGGACCACTTCGATGCTGTCGATGTTGGTCGAATAGAGCGGGAACACGCGCTCCACGCCTTCGCCAAAGGAAATCTTGCGGACAGTGAACGACCCGGCGATGCCCTTGCCGTTGTTGCGTGCGATGCAGACGCCTTCGTAGGCCTGCACACGGGTGCGGGTGCCTTCGGTCACCTTGTAGCCGACGCGAATGGTGTCGCCGGCCTTGAAGTCGGGAATGGTCTTCCCGAGGGAGGCGATCTGTTCGGCCTCCAGCTGTGCGATCAGGTCCATCTGATCATCTCCTAATGCTGCTTGCGGTTGGTCCGCAAAGTGTGTGTCGCGTCCTCAGAGCTCTCGGTCTTCTTCCGGGTCCGCCGCGGCGCCCGCCAGAGTTCAGGTCGTCTTTGCCTTTATGAGCCTTTTTCAGGGCCGGGATGCGGGCCGAAGAAAGCCGCGCCAGCCAACAGAAAAAGGTCCGGTCGACTCGGCCAGAGCCCCGGATGCGCGGGGTATAGGGGGGGAGGAGACCCGGATCAAGTGCAAAACGGGGGCCGCGAGGGCCCCCGTTCGCGCATGAAGGCGGACTGACCTAGGACGAGACCTGTTCGCGCAGGATCGAGGCGGTCAGCGAGATCATCAGGTAGATGCCCGAGAAGATCAGGAAGGCCAGCATCGTGTTCTCGAAGCTGCGCGGATAGCTGGGGTCTTCGGAGGCCACCGGCACCACCGACGTGGTCAGGTAGCGCGCCTGGCTGTCGGCGTCGCGGCGGGCCTGGTCAAGCCGTTCCAGCGCCGTCTGCATCATCAGGTCGCGGGTGGCGAGATCGGCCTGGGCCAGCTGGATCTGCACCGCGAGTTCGGCCAGGGAGTTTTCGCCTGAGGCGGCGGTGGTCATCTCGCCGTTAAGCTGGGCCAGCAGCGCTTCAAGCCGGCGGATGTCGCCTTCGGCGCCTTCGACACGCGACTGGTTGGGGCGGGCGTTGTCCAGCAGCGCCTGCAGTTGCAGGTTCTTTTCCTGAAGCTGCACCTCGACGTTGTTGATCTGCCCGCGCAGTGCGGCGATGCGGCCCTCGGGGTCGACGATGGCGCCCTCCTGCTGCAGGCGCACCAGCCGCTCCTGCGCTTCCTGGCGGGCGTCCTCGGCCTCTTGCAGGCCGGCCTGCGCGTCCGTCACCGCGTTCGAACGCTTGCGCAGCGACAGGTTGTCGACGCGGTCCTCGGCATAGCTGATCAGGGCGCGGGAAAATTCCGCCGCGGTGTCCGGATCGGCGGCGACCACTTCCATCTTGATCACGCCCTCGGTCGGATCGTAGCCGATCTCTATGTTGCGTTTATACAGCTTGTAAGCCTCTTCGTTGGACGGATTGTCGCCGAGGCGCTGGATCGGGTCGATGTAATTCTGGGTGAAATGCGCCTTGAAGCCTTCGTCCTCGTTCAGCCGCAGCATCGCGTCCTTCGAGGTCAGGTAGCTTTGCACCGCGATCGCGTCCTGGTTCGTGGCGAACTGCGTGCCCGAGAACAGGCCGCCCATGCCACCGCCCGAGCTTTCGGCCTTGAGGATCAGGAATTCCGACTTGGTCGAATACATCGGAGTTGCAACGGAATAGAAGTAATAGCCCGCAAGGATCGTCGGCAGGAACACGAAGAAGGCCAGCCGCGTCAGCAGCAGCAGCGATTTCTTGCGCCGGCGCTTGGCAAGGTCCTGCTGGATCTTGCTGATCTCGGCGGCGCGGCGTTCGGCCGGGCTCGCGGTTTCGGTCGATGGCAGGGTCTGCTTTTTCGGGTCGATGGTCTGCGGCAGCTGCACGCGGCCGCCATCGGTTCGTGCGGGCACCTGGGGCTGCGCTTTCGCGACCTCGGTGCTCTCGTTCTCGGGAACAACCAGTTCCAGCATGTTGGTGCGTTGGAACGGGTCGATGCCGCGGGCGCGCAACAGCCGCACCGCGTCGAAATCCGAGGTCGGTGCGAGCCCGTGCTTTTGCGCCACGCGGCGGGCCATGCGCAGCTGGCGGCCGGTCAGCCCTTCCTGCCGGATCGCCTGCATGTCCGTCTCACCGGCGACCTGCGCGGCCGAAGACACCTCTCCGGACCGAACGGACTGGGTTCCGGACGTTGCATCGGGCGCGGCCGGCTGGGTCGGCACCGCTTGCGGTCGCGCGACCGCGGAGGGCGCGGCGCTGTGCTGTTCCGGCGCGGGCGGCGGCACCGTTTCGGCGCTGCTGCGGCGGATGCGGAATTTCTTAGCCTTGGGTTTCGTAGTCATAGAGCTGTTTCGCTTCTTCCAAGGTTTCAAACATGTGCAGCTTGCCGTCCATCAGGACCGCCGCCTTGCGCGCGAATTTCGCCAGGATCTCCGGCTGGTGGGACACGATGATGATCGTCGTCGTGCGCAGCCGCTCGGCCAGGATGTCCCCGGCCTTGCGGTTGAAGTTCACATCGGTCGATCCCGGCATGCCCTCGTCGATCAGGTACATGTCGAAATCCAGCGCCAGCATCAGCGAGAAGGTGAACCGCGCCTTCATGCCCTGCGAATAGGTGCCGAGCGGCTGGTCGAAATATTCGCCCAGATCGCAGAGCCAGCGGCAGAAGGATTCGACGTAATCCGGGTCCAATCCGTAGAGCCGGGCGATGAAGCGGGCGTTTTCCATCGCCGAGTGCTTGGACACCACGCCGCCCATGAAGCCCAGCGGAAACGACACCCGGCAGGTGCGCCGGATCTCGCCTTCGTCGGGTTTCTCGAGACCCGCCATCATCCGGATCAGCGTCGTCTTGCCGGTGCCGTTGGGGGCGAGGACGCCCAGCGACTCGCCAAGGGGCACGCGCATCGACACCCGGTCCAGGATCACCTTGCGGTGCGATCCGGTCCAGAAGCTTTTGCTGACGTTCTCGAATTCGAGCATACCCGGCCCTTTGGCACTGACACTATACCCCGGATTAGGGCTTGGCTCTGACCTAAGCACCAACTTTGTTGATATTATGACCCATTCTGGAAACAAATGGCAATCCAGAGCCGGATAGGTCACGCCGCAGCAGGTCGTTGACGCCGGGACGCGGCATTGGACAGGCCGCCGGCCCGGCCTATCTGCCCTGCCAGACAGAGATCATGAAAAGGAGACCCCCATGACCCCGACTCGCCGGACTTTCCTGACGGGCGCCGCCGCCGCGGGCACCGTCACGCTCCTGCCGTTCACCGCCCGCGCCGCGGCCCACGGAGGAGACATGTTCGAAACCCCCGCCGGCGCGATCACCGTACATCCGATCAGCCACGCGTCTTTCGTGATGGAGACACCGCTTGGCGTGATCTATGTCGATCCGGTCGGCGATGCCGGGCAATACGGGGACTTCCCGGCGCCGGACATGATCCTGATCACCCACGAACATGGCGATCATTACAATGCCGAAACGCTGGCCACACTGGTCGGAGAGGACACCCAGCTGGTCGCCAACCCGGCGGTCTACGACATGATGGCCGAAGAGGTGAAGGCGAAGACCACCAGTCTCGCCAACGGCGACAGTACCGAACTGGCGGGGCTGACCATCGACGCGATCCCGGCCTACAACCTGACCGAAGAGCGCAAGAACTTTCACCCCGAAGGCCGCGACAACGGCTACGTGCTGAGCTTCGACGGTTTCCGCGTCTACATCTCGGGCGATACCGAGGACATCCCCGAGATGCGCGCGCTGGAGAACATCGACCTGGCGTTCGTCTGCATGAACCTGCCCTTCACCATGGATGCCGAGGCCGCCGCCTCTGCCGTGGCGGAATTCGCGCCGACCTACGTCTATCCCTACCACTACCGCGGCCGCGACGGCGGCACCCAGGACCCGGCGGAATTCGCGTCGATGCTGGACGGCGATATCGAGGTCAAGATGGGCGACTGGTACGAGATGTCCTGACTTTTCGGTCAGCCGGAAACGGGAAACGCCCCGGGCCGTCGGTCCGGGGCGTTTTTTGTCGGGCGCCCGCCTGCGGGGGCGTGCAGGGCGCCGCGTGAATCCTGTCGGCAGGGCGCGCGCGGGATGCTAGGCTGCGCTTATTGCCACACAGGAGATTGCCGATGAAATCCGTTCTGATCGCCGCCGCGCTGACGCTCTGGGCCGGGCAGGCTGCCGCCCAGGCCTGTTCCGAGATCCGGTTCGACCGAGGCGCGGTGTCCGGGTCCGTCACTGGACAGGTTTCGGACGGGGCGCCGCTGTGTTTCAGCTTCGGGTCAGGCAATGGCCAGACCGCGCGGCTTCAGCTTTCGGGCAGCGACAACACCTGCTTCAACGTCGCAGGCATCGTCGACTGCCAGGAAGATTTCAGCTTTCGCACCCGCCAGCAGGGTTACCAGGTGCGCGTGTTCCAGCTCTTTCGCAGGCCGGGGGCCGAAACCTTTCGCCTGACCTTGACGATCCGGTAACGCGTGCCGGCGGCCTTAGCCGCCATCCTGCGGTGCGGTGTCCGCTTCGGTCTCGGGCGCCGCTTCGGAGCTCATCCCGTCCAGCGATGTGAGCAGGCCGGTGACCTGCCGGTCAAGCCAGAGCCGCGCGCCGTCGACCGCCTCCGTATAGGCCGCAAGCGGCGCTTCGAGCGCGGGCACCATGGCCGCGAGGCGCGGGGCGAAGACATAGAGCGTCGCCAGCAGGATGAAGATCACCAGGACGGTAACGAAGCCGCGGCCAAAGCCACCGCCGGTGTCCTGGATCGGGGCGCGGCCCTGCGGGGTTTCAACCGCGCGGCGCTCGGACGACGACCGCAGGGTCTGGTTGATTTCGTCGATATCGGGCAGCAGCTCGCGCCGGGAACTGGCGGCTGCGGCAGCGGCAGCGGCGGCAGGCGGCGGCGGAGTCTCGGTCTGAGCGCTGCGCATCCGCGCCATGCGCTCGCGCGCCTCGCGGGCGCGGCGGGCGGCCTCGTCTTCGTCGGGCGCCTGCAATCCCAGCTCGGGCTGGCTTTCCAGGCTGCCGCTTTCCGCGGCCCGGGCGCGCGCCTCGATCTCGGCCTCTTCGCGCAGCACGTCGGCAATCGACGGATCGAGTTCGCGCCGGCGCACCGGTTCGGCGTCGGCAGGGGGCCGTTCGGCCGCCGGTTCCGGTTCGGGAGCCGCGGCCGGTTCAGGTCGCGCGGCGATGTCCGGATCGGGTTCCGGCTCCGCCTCTTCGATTTCGGGCTGCCACTCGGCATCGGGCACCGGCTGGTTCAGCTCCTCGGCCAGGACCGGATCGTCGTCGGGGTGGTTCTGGAACCAGGTGTTCCCGCAGTTGGAGCATTGAACATCGCGTCCGCCGGTCGGAATGACCTCGGACGGAACCTCGTATTGCGCGCTGCAATTCGGGCATATCAGCCGCATCTTGCCACCCTGTATCGCCTTTTGTGTCCCGCTCGGACCTCTGAAGCCACCATAAGCTGCGCTGCAGGCTTGGAAAAGGCCAATATCCGGGAGCCTTGCATTGAATCCGGTGCGATGCTGCTGCACAACAAGGCAAGTCGGAAACCGGGGCGGGGCGGTGCAGGTGTGATCGAGCTGGAAAACGTGGCCTACAGCTATGGCGGGGGCGAGCTTTTGACCGACATCTCGCTCAAGCTGGCGCCGGGGTCCTTTCACTTTCTCACCGGCCCCAGCGGCGCGGGAAAGACAACCTTTCTGAAGCTCTGCTACGGCGCGCTGCGACCCACCGGAGGACACCTGCGGCTGTTCGACCGGGACGTTACGCAGATGGACCGCGATGCCATCGCGCTTGCGCGGCGGCGGATCGGCGTGGTCCACCAGGACTGCCAGTTCCTCGATCACCTGCCGGTGGACGAAAACGTGGCGCTGCCGCTGATCGTGTCGGGCCAGGCCAGCCCCGACGAGCAGGAGAACCTGGCAGAGCTGATGACCTGGGTGGGGCTGACCAACCGTGCCCATGCGTTGCCGCCGGAGCTGTCGGGCGGCGAACGCCAGCGTGCGGCGCTGGCCCGCGCGCTGATCCTGTCGCCCGAAGTGATCCTGGCGGACGAACCCACCGGCAACGTCGACTGGGAGATGTCGCAGCGGCTGCTGCGGCTACTGGTGGAGCTCAACCGCATGGGCAAGACCATCATGATCGCCACGCATGACCTGAGCCTCATCCGCGCCGCCAAGGCGCAGGTGCAGGCACGGGTGCTGCGGATTTCGCAGCGGCGCCTGCAACTGGCGGGAGCGGACCTATGAAACCCGATCTCGCGACGCTGAAACGCCTGCTCAAGACCGATGCGGGCGCCGACCGGGTGGTGCCGCCCGCCGGCTTCACCGTGCGGCTGACGCTGTTCACCGCGGCGGCGATGGCCTTTCTCGCGGTCTTTGCGCTCGCCCTGTCGCTGGCAGCGGGGCGGCTGGCGGACAGCTGGGGCGAGGCGCTGGCGCGGTCCTCGACGGTGCGGATCTCGGCCCCGGCGGAACAGATGGCGGCGCAGACCGCGGCGGCGCTGCGGGTCCTGCAGACGACGCCCGGAATTGCCGATGCCCGCGCGCTCAGCGACGACGAACAGCAGGCGCTGCTGGCGCCGTGGTTCGGCCCGGACCTGCCGGTGGCCGACCTGCCGGTGCCGCAGCTGATCGACGTGATCGAAACCGACGCGGGCTATGACGCTGCGGGCCTGCGGCTGCGGCTCTCGGCCGAGGTGCCGGGCGCGGTGCTCGACGATCACACCCGCTGGCGGCGGCCGCTGATCGCGGCGGCGGACCGGCTGCGGTTTCTGGGCTGGGTGTCGATCACGCTCATCGCACTGGCCACGGGCGCGATGGTGACGCTGGCAGCCAACGCGGCGCTGGCGGCCAACGCGCAGGTCATCGCGGTGCTGCGGCTGGTGGGGGCGACCGATGCCTATATTGCCGGCGCCTTCGTCCGGCGCTTTACCCTGCGCGCCTTCGGCGGGGCGGCGACCGGCGCGGCGCTGGGGCTGGTGGCGATCCTGCTCATGCCTTCGGGCGGAGAGACCGGCGGTTTCCTTACCGGGCTGCGGTTCGAGGGCTGGCATTGGATCATTCCGCTGCTGGTGCCGCCGATGGCCGCCGGTGTGGCGTTCCTGTCCACGCAAATGGCCGCGCGCCGCGTTCTCGAGGAGTTGGCCTGATGGCATATGCGGTGCAATGGGTCCGGTCGCTGATCTTCATCGTAAACGTCTACGTGTCGATCGCGGTGGTCGGCATCCTGCTTTTCCCCTGGGCACTGGTGTCGCGGCGCGGCGCCTGGGTGGCCTGTTCCAGCGTCTGCCGCTACGTGCGCTGGTCGGCGGCCTGGATGATCGGGTTGCGCAGCGAAGTGCGCGGTACGCCGCCCACCGATGCCTGCCTCGTGGCCTCGAAACACCAGAGCTTCTTCGACGTCTTCGTGGTCTTCAGCGCCCTGCCCGCCGGCCGGTTCATCATGAAGCGCCTGCTGATGTGGTCGCCCATCGTCGGGCAGTACGGTCTGCGCATCGGGTGCATTCCGGTCGACCGCGGCAAGCGCGGCAAGGCGATCAAGCAGATGGTGGAGGCGGTGCGCGACGGCGCCGACCATCCCGGCCAGCTGATCATCTATCCGCAGGGCACGCGCACCGCCCCGGGCGTCAAGGCGCCCTACAAGGTCGGTACGGCGGTGCTCTACGATCAGCTGGGCCAGGATTGCGTGCCGGTGGCTACCAACGTCGGCCTCTTCTGGCCGAAACGCGGTATCTATCGCAAACCGGGACTGGCGGTGGTCGAATTCCTGCCGCGGATCAAGGCGGGGATGGATCCGCGCGCCTTCCTTTCGCTGCTCGAGGAGCAGATAGAAACGGCCTCGGACAGGCTCAACGCGGAGGCGGGATTTCATGCGAAAGATTGACGATATCGCGGTGCTCGAGGCGCTGTACGGCGAGGTGTCGGAGGCCGCGATCCGCAAGGTGGCCCGGCGCATCACTCCGATGTACCGGCGCTGGATCGAGGCGTCGCGGTTCTGCGTCCTGAGCACCGTGGGCGACAGCGGCACCGATGGCACGCCGCGCGGCGACGACGGGCCGGTGGTCGAGGTCCTGGACCCCGGCACGCTGCTGATGCCGGACTGGCGCGGCAACAACCGGCTGGATTCCCTGCGCAACATCGTGACCGACGGGCGCGTGTCGCTGATGTTCATGGTGCCGGGCGAAAACGTGGTGGTGCGGGTGAACGGCCGCGCGGCGCTGACCGACGATGCGGAGATGCGCGCGCGGTTCGTGCAGCCCAAGACCCAGCCCGCCACTGTGATGGTGATCGAGGTGGGCGAGGTCTATGCGCAATGTCCCAAGGCGCTGCTGCGCTCGCGGCTGTGGACGCGCGATGACAGCGACGGCCTGCCGAGCCTGGGCGATATCCTGTCGGAAATGACCGAGGGCGAGATCGACGCACAGGACTGGGACAAAAGCTATCCGGACCGCGCGGCGCAGACGCTCTGGTAAGCGCCGGCGCCAGTATTGGCCCGTCCGATGACTGCGCCTGCCGCCCGTCCCAGGAGTGTCCGACGCCTGCCCCCGGCGCGGCAGCCAAGAGTTTTTCGGAAAAACTCTTAGCAAGGATGACCGGTCATCCTTGATCGGAAAATTCGAATTTTCCGATCCGTTTTCCTTGAGGAAAACGCGCCCGCCCCCGGCGCTGCGCCTACATGTGGATCGGGCCGTCGCCGCAGGCGAGAGCCGCCTCGCGCACCGCTTCGGAATAGGTCGGATGCGCGTGGCAGGTCATTGCCAGATCCTCTGCCGCGGCGCCGAATTCCATCGCGACGCAGATCTCGTGAATGAGGTCCCCGGCCATCGGCCCGATGATATGCGCGCCGAGGATGCGGTCGGTGTCCTTGTCCGCGAGGATCTTGACGAAGCCGTCGGCGGCGAAGTTCGCCTTGGCCCGACCGTTGCCCATGAAGGAAAACTTGCCAACCTTGTAGGCGCGGTCCGCCTTCTTGAGCTCTTCCTCGGTCTGGCCGACGCTGGCAACCTCGGGGTGGGTGTAGATCACGCTGGGGATGACACCGTAATTCACGTGGCCATGCTTGCCTGCGATCACCTCGGCTGCGGCCATGCCCTCGTCTTCGGCCTTGTGGGCCAGCATCGGCCCTTCGATGGCGTCGCCGATGGCATAGATGCCTTTGACGTTGGTCTGCCAGCGGTCGTCGGTCTTGATCTGGCCGCGGTCGGTCATCTCGATCCCGAGCGCGTCGAGCCCGAGTCCGTCGGTGAAAGGCTTGCGGCCGGTCGAGACCAGAACCGTGTCGGCGTCCAGCGTGTCTTCGCTGTCGTCCTTCCGCAGCTTGTAGCTTACCTTGGCCTTGGACCTGCTGACCTCCACGCCCTGAACCGCGGCGCCCAGGATGAATGTCAGTCCCTGTTTCTGCAGCAGCTTCTGAAAGCTCTTCTGCACCTCGCCGTCCATCGTGGGGGTGATGGTGTCGAGGAACTCCACCACCGTGACCTCGGCGCCCAGCCGGGCATAGACCGATCCCATCTCGAGCCCGATCACGCCGGCGCCGATCACGACCATCTTTTTCGGAATCTTGCCCAGCTCCAGCGCGCCGGTGGAGGTCACAACGACCTTCTCGTCGATCTCGACCCCTGGCAGGCTGCTGGGTTCGGAGCCGCTGGCGATGATGATGCTGCCGGCCTCGTGCATCTCGTCGCCGACCTTGACCTTGCCGGCCTCGGGGATGGACCCCCAGCCCTTGAGCCAGTCGATCTTGTTCTTCTTGAACAGAAATTCGATGCCCTTGGTGTTCTGACCGATGACCTCGTCCTTGTAGGACAGCATCTGTTTCCAGTCGACCGAGGGCGATTTGCCCTTGAGGCCCATCTTGGCGAAGTTGTGCTCGGCCTCGTGCAGCTGGTGGGTCGCGTGCAGCAGCGCCTTGGACGGGATGCAGCCGATGTTCAGGCAGGTGCCGCCCAGGGTCTCGCGTCCTTCGACACAGGCGGTTTTCAGGCCCAGCTGGGCGCAGCGGATCGCGGCCACGTAGCCGCCGGGGCCGGAGCCGATGACGATGACGTCGTAACTAGCCATGAGTTTGGTCCTTTCGATGAAGGGGGCGGGGGCGCTGCCCCCGTCGCGCGGTGCGCGACTCCCCCGAGGTATTTTGAAACCGGAGACACATCAGACGAGCGCCGCCAGCAGCATGAGGACGGTCGCGCCGAAGCCCACGAACCAGATCAGCGACCGCCAGGGCCGCCAGCCGAAGTAATAGGCCGGGATGTAGAGCACCCGGGCGATGAGGTAGGCCGCGGCGCAGGCGGCGGTGACCAGGCTGCCCTGGTCCGAGAAGGTGATGACCAGCACCGCGATGGAGAAGAGGATCAGCCCCTCGAAATGGTTGTTCATCGCCCGTTGCAGGCGGGCGGTCCTGTCGGACAGCGCGCGCGACGGGGGCCTGTCGCGGGCCGACGAGGTAAAGCCCACCCCCAGTTCGCGGTTCGCGGGAATCGCGAAGGTCGCGAATTGCACCACCTGCAGCAGGGCGGCGAGGGTGAGGGCGGTGAGTTCGGGCGTCATGCGGTCTCCAGGAAGTGGTGTTCCGACGGGCCGTGCCCGAGGGCGGCGGCCTTGTCGAGCCAGTCGCGCGCCTTGTCGGCGTCGTTGATGCCGAAGAGCGCCCAGTGACTGCCATCGCCGCGCCAGAGTTGCAGGAGCGACACCCCGGCGTTGCTGCGGTTCTCGGCATCCCCGTCGAAAGCGGCGCGGTCGAAGCTGTCGTAGCGGACAAGCAGTTGCTGGGTCATGGTCGGATCCTCTGATCAGGCGGTGTGGGGCGCCAGCGCCGTGGCGATGCGCTGCGCCTTTTCCGCGATGGTGAGGCCGCGCGCGCTGGGATGGAAAACCGCCACATGCGGGATGTCAAAGCGTTTGCAGGCTTTCGCCGCGGATTTGCCGAGGGCGATCGCCGGGCGGTCGCCGATCTCGTGGCGGGTGATCGCGTCGAAACTTTCCTCGACCAGCCGCTGCGGCACGGTCGACGAACGTTTCGGCGGCAGGGCGTGGAAGGCATGGGTGACGTAGAGGTCGGCCCGCTGCATTCCGGCCACGCCAAGCGCGCGATCCAGCACCCGGTTGAACAGCATGTCGGGCAGGTAGCCCAGCGTCTTGAGCAGGTGGGCATTGCTGCGCGCGGTCGGCTCGTCGAGGTAATTGTAGGTGATCAGCACCGGCCCGTCGGGATTGCCGCAGGCGATCTGGTAGGGCGACACCATGTCGAGGTCGAGCCCCACGTCGATCAGCGTCGCGTAGCCCTTGGGGGCAAAGGCGCGGCGGGCGTTGAGGGCGGTGCTATCTGGCGTTGACATATTCGGCCTGTCGAAACTGGCTTTGGCCCCGCCCGAGGATCGGGCAGGGCGTAAGGTGGGTTTTCAACCCACCATTTACAGGTCCATCAGCAACCGGCGCGGGTCCTCGAGCGCTTCCTTCACGCGGACGAGGAAGGTCACCGCGCCCTTGCCGTCGACGATGCGGTGGTCGTAGCTGAGCGCCAGGTACATCATCGGGCGGATCTTGATCTCGCCGTTGACCACCATGGGACGGTCCTGGATCTTGTGCATGCCGAGGATGCCCGACTGCGGCGGGTTGAGGATCGGCGAGGACATGAGCGAGCCGTAGACCCCGCCGTTGGAGATGGTGAAGGTGCCGCCCTGCATCTCGGCCATGGAAAGCTTGCCGTCGCGGGCGCGCTTGCCCTTTTCGTTGATCGCCTTCTCGATCTCCGCGAAGGACATCGAGTCCGCGTCGCGGATCACTGGCACGACCAGACCCTGCGGGGTGCCTGCGGCGATGCCCATGTGCACGAAGTTCTTGTAGACGATCTCGGTCCCGTCGATCTCGGCGTTGACCTCGGGCACTTCTTTCAGCGCGTGGCAGCAGGCCTTGGTGAAGAAGGACATGAAGCCCAGGCGCACGCCGTGCTTCTTCTCGAAGAGGTCCTTGTATTGCGAGCGCAGCGCCATGGTCTCGGTCATGTCCACCTCGTTGTAGGTGGTCAGGATCGCGGCGGTGTTCTGCGCGTCCTTGAGACGGCGGGCGATGGTCTGGCGCAGGCGGGTCATCTTGACCCGTTCCTCGCGCGCGGCGTCATCGGCGGGCACGGGCGCGCGTTGCGCCTGCTTGGCCTCGGGGGCCGGGGCGGAGGCGGCGGAGGTCGCGGCGGCGGCGGCCTTGGCCACATCTTCCTTCATCACCCGGCCGTCCTTGCCCGAGCCGGTCACCTGGTCGCGGCTCAGGCCCTTCTCGGCCATCGCCTTCTTGGCCGAGGGCGCGTCCTCGATGTCCTTGCCCGGGCCGCCGTTACCGGCTTCGGGGGTGCTGTACTGGGTGCCTTCCGGGGCGCTTTCGGTCTTTTGGGCCGGGGCGGGCTTGGCATCGCCGCCCGAGATCACGCCAAGCTTGCCGCCCGCCTGCACGGTGCTGCCCTCTTCGGCGAGGATTTCCGAAAGCGTGCCGGCCGTGGGCGCGGGCACCTCGACCGAAACCTTGTCGGTCTCGAGTTCGCAGAGCATCTCGTCCTGCGCGACGGTGTCGCCGACCTTCTTGAACCACGACGCGACCGTCGCCTCGGAGACCGACTCGCCCAGGGTGGGCACCATCACGTCGGTGCTGCCGCCGCCGCCAGACGCGGGGGCCTCATCGGAGCCTTTCGAGGCCTCTTCGGTCTTTTTCGCTTCGGAGGGACGCTCTTCGGGGGTGGTGGCGCCGGCATCGCCCGCTTCGGCGATATTGGCCAAGAGCGCGTCGACGCCGACCGTTTCGCCCTCTTGCGCGACGATGTCGGCCAGCTTTCCGGCGGCGGGCGAGGGCACCTCGACCGTCACCTTGTCTGTTTCCAGCTCGCAGAGCATTTCGTCGACCGCGACGCTATCGCCGGGTTTCTTGAACCAGGTGGCAACAGTCGCCTCGGTCACGGATTCGCCCAGCGTGGGGACGCGTACTTCGGTGGTCATGGCGTTACTTTCCTTCGATCGTCAGCGCTTCGTCGACGAGCGCCTGTTGTTGTGCCTTGTGCTGGCTGGCGAGACCCGTCGCCGGCGAGGCCGAGGTGGCGCGGCCGACATAGACCGGGCGCGGCGACTTGGCCTTGATGCGGCCCAGCACCCATTCGAGGTTCGGTTCCATGAAGGACCAGCCGCCCTGGTTCTTGGGCTCTTCCTGGCACCAGATCATGTCGGCATTGGGGAAGCGTTCCAGCTCCTTCACGGCGGAAATGGCGGGGAAAGGATAAAACTGCTCGAACCGCATCAGGTAGATGTCGTCGATTCCGCGTTCGTCGCGTTCCTCGAGCAGGTCGTAATAGACCTTGCCCGAACACATGACGACGCGCCGGATCTTGTCGTCGGCAACCAGCTTGGTGTCGGAGTTGCCCTGCTGCGCATCGTCCCAGAGCACGCGGTGGAAGCTCGACCCGGTCTGGAATTCCTCGGCCTTGCTCACCGCCAGCTTGTGCCGGAGCAGCGACTTGGGCGTCATCATGATCAGCGGCTTGCGGAAGCTTCGGTGCAGCTGCCGGCGCAGGATGTGGAAGTAGTTTGCGGGCGTCGTGCAATTGGCGACGATCCAGTTGTCCTGGCCGCACATCTGCAGGAACCGTTCCAGGCGGGCCGAGGAGTGTTCCGGCCCCTGGCCCTCGTAGCCGTGCGGCAGCAGGCAGACGAGGCCCGACATGCGCAGCCACTTGCTTTCGCCCGAGCTGATGAACTGGTCGAACATGATCTGCGCGCCGTTGGCGAAATCTCCGAACTGCGCCTCCCAGAGGGTCAGCGCGTTGGGTTCGGCCAGCGAATAGCCGTATTCGAAACCCAGCACCGCGTATTCCGAGAGCGCGCTGTCGATCACCTCATAGCGGCCCTGGCCCTCGCGGATGTTGTTGAGCGGGTAGTAGCGTTCCTCGGTCTCCTGGTTGATGAGGCCCGAATGGCGCTGCGAGAAGGTGCCGCGGGTGCTGTCCTGACCCGCCAGGCGCACCGGGTAGCCTTCGGTCAGCAGCGACCCGAAGGCCAGCGCCTCGGCCGTCGCCCAGTCGAAGCCTTCGCCGGTTTCGAACATCTTTGCCCGCGCCTCGAGCAGGCGGCCCACGGTCTTGTGCAGCGGAAAGCCATCCGGCGCCGTTGTCAGCGCGCTGCCGATCTCGGCCATGGTCTCGGGCTTGATCGAGGTCTTGCCGCGCTGGTACTTGCCCTGCTTCTGCCGGTCGAGATGCGACCAGCGCCCGTCGAGCCAGTCGGCCTTGTTCGGGCGGTAGGTCTTGCCGGCTTCGAACTCGTCGCCGAGCTTGGCCTGGAACGAGGCCTTCATGTCCTCGATCTCGCCCTCGGGGATCAGCCCGTCCTTGACCAGCCGCTCGGTGTAAAGCGTCAGCGTGGTCTTCTGCTTCTTGATCTTGGTGTACATCACCGGGTTGGTGAACATGGGCTCGTCGCCCTCGTTATGCCCGAACCGGCGGTAGCAGAAGATGTCGAGCACCACGTCCTTGCCGAACTTCTGGCGAAACTCGGTCGCGACCTTGGCGGCGTGGACCACCGCCTCTGGATCGTCGCCATTGACGTGGAAGATCGGCGCCTCGACCACCAGCGCGTTGTCGGTGGGATAGGGGGAAGAGCGCGAGAAGTGCGGCGCGGTGGTAAAGCCGATCTGGTTGTTCACCACGATATGCATGGTGCCGCCGGTGCGGTGGCCGCGCAGGCCCGACAGGGCGAAACATTCCGCCACGACGCCCTGGCCCGCAAAGGCCGCGTCACCGTGCAGCAGGATCGGCATGACCTGCGTGCGCCGGTCGTCGCCGTACTGGTCCTGCTTGGCGCGGACCTTGCCCAGCACCACGGGGTTCACTGCCTCGAGGTGGCTGGGGTTCGCGGTCAGCGACAGGTGCACGGTGTTGCCGTCGAATTCGCGGTCGGAACTGGCGCCGAGGTGGTATTTCACGTCGCCGGAGCCGTCCACGTCCTCGGGTTTGTAGGACCCGCCCTGGAATTCGTTGAAGATGGCGCGGTAGGGCTTGCCCATGACGTTGGCCAGCACCGACAGGCGGCCGCGGTGCGGCATGCCGATGACCATTTCCTTGACGCCCAGAGCGCCGCCGCGCTTGATGATCTGCTCCATCGCCGGGATCAGCGACTCGCCGCCGTCCAGGCCGAACCGCTTGGTGCCCATGTACTTGACGTGCAGGAATTTTTCGAAGCCCTCGGCCTCGACCATCTTGTTCAGGATCGCCTTGCGGCCCTCGCGGGTGAACTTGACCTCCTTACCGTAGCCCTCGATCCGTTCCTTGAGCCAGGCGGACTGCTCGGGGTCGGAGATGTGCATGTATTGCAGCGCGAAGGTGCCGCAATAGGTCCGTTTCACGATCTCGAAGATCTCGCGCAGGCTCGCGATCTGCAGGCCCAGCACGTTGTCGATGAAAATCGGCCGATCCATGTCGGCCTCGGTGAAGCCGTAGGATTTCGGGTCAAGCTCGGGGTGATGGGTCTTTTCGCGCATGCCCAGCGGGTCGAGGTCGGCGGCCAGGTGGCCGCGGATGCGGTGGGCGCGGATGATCATCAGTGCCCGAATGCTGTCCAGCACCGCGCGCTTGACCTGGTCGTCGGTCAGGCTCACGCCCTTTTCCGCGGCCTTGTCGGCAATCTTCTTGCCGGCGGCCTTGGCCTCGGGCGCCATGGCGGGCATCGCCCATTCGCCGGTCAGCGCGGCGGTCAGGTCGTCGGCGGGCTGCGGCGGCCAGTCGCCGCGCGCCCACGAGGGACCGGAAGCCTCTTTCTTGACCTCGACGCCGTCATCCCCAAGCGCCTGGAAGAAGGCCTGCCACGCCTCGTCCACGGCGCCGGGGTCGTTGGCGTAGCGGGCGTACATCTGCTCCAGATACGCGGCATTGTGGCCCTGCATGAAGCTGGAGGCGTGGAACTGGTTGTTGGGGCTTTGGTCAGTCATAGGAAGGCTCCCGCTAGGAATCTGGGCCGGTGGGTTACCGGAGGGTTTGCCGCAGCACCGCGTCCACGGTGCCTTGCAGGCTGGACCAATCGTGGGTGGCACCGGACTGCACGATCATTTGCGCGGGCACTCCGGCCTGCCGCGCCAATCCGATGTAGGATTCCGCGAAGCGCGGCAAGGTGTTGTCGTCGCGCGACCCGGTGACGGCGATCACCCGCGTGGCCCGCGACACCTTGCGCGCGAAAGTGTGGGGGCTTTCGCTCTGGGTCCAGCTGTTGTTGCCGCGCCGGTGCTTGCGCCAGTTCGGCACGTCACAGGGGCAGGCGGCCAGGATGGCGACATCGACGATGCCGGGATATTTGCCGATCACGGTGCCAAGCTGCGCAGAGCCGCCGGAATGCCCGACGACGATCAGGTTCGCGGCCCCGACGGCGCGCTTCATCGTCGCCAGCGAGTCCGCCAGCGCCTTGTTGTTGGACCGCGTATAATGGTCCCTGTCGGGGTTCTGACCGGGGCTGCGCCCGGTCGCGCCGGCAAAGGCGGGACGGGTCAGCGCGACCGTGGTGGTGCCCGGGGCGCGCTGCGCGACGCTCGCGGCAAAGCGGTCCATGTATCCCGGCCCGCTGTCACCGTGCAGGAACACCACGAGGTTCCGGTTGCCGGAGCCGTAGACCGCCCCCTTGAGCGCTCCCATTTCCAGCGCCCCGGCCGCCGAAGCGAGCATCAGGGTGGCGACAGCCAGACCAAGACCCTTGCCGAGGGTCGAAATGCGCCGTGCGGCGCGGTGCCAGTACCGTTCTGTCTGTCCCATGATGCCCACCCTGTTGCGGAACGTGACGTGTTACCCCTTTGCGATGGCTTCGAGCACTGCCTCGCCGAGCCCTGCAGGGCTGTCGGCGACGACGATCCCGGCGCTCTTCATCGCTTCGATCTTGTCGTCTGCACCGCCCTTGCCGCCGGCGACGATCGCGCCGGCGTGGCCCATGCGGCGGCCCGGAGGGGCGGTGCGGCCGGCGATGAAGCCGGCGGTGGGCTTCCAGCGGCCCTTTTTCTTTTCGTCGGCGAGGAATTGCGCCGCGTCTTCCTCGGCGGAGCCGCCGATTTCACCGATCATGATGATGCTTTCGGTCTCGGGATCGGCCAGGAACATCTCGAGCACGTCGATATGCTCGGTGCCCTTGATCGGGTCGCCGCCGATGCCCACCGCTGTCGACTGGCCAAGGCCGCTGTCGGAGGTCTGTTTCACCGCCTCGTAGGTCAGCGTGCCCGAGCGCGACACGACCCCGACGCTGCCGCGCTTGTGGATGTGGCCGGGCATGATGCCGATCTTGCAGGCGTCGGGGGTGATGACGCCGGGGCAGTTCGGCCCGATCAGGCGCGAGGACGAGCCTTCGAGCGCCTTCTTGACCTTCATCATGTCGAGCACCGGAATGCCTTCGGTGATGCAGATGATCAGCGGCATCTCGGCATCCAGCGCCTCGAGGATGGAATCCGCGGCGAAGGGCGGCGGCACGTAGATGACGCTCGCATTGGCGCCGGTCTTGTCCATCGCCTCGTGGACCGAATTGAAGACCGGCAGGTCAAGGTGTGTCTGCCCGCCCTTGCCGGGGGTTACGCCGCCGACCATCTGGGTGCCGTAGGCGATGGCCTGTTCGGTGTGGAACGTGCCTTGGCTCCCGGTCAGGCCCTGGCAGATGACTTTGGTGTTCTCGTCGATGAGGACGGCCATGGGGCAGTCTCCTTATTCAGCCGCGTCTGTGCGGTGCAATTTCAGAAACGGCGCCGCGTGCTGCGGGCCGTGGATGCGAAAAAGCAGGCCGTCGCCCAAGGGCGCGCCCTGCCGAATGGCGATGTGCAAATGGGTGGGGGTCAGTCGCGACCGGACATTTCGTCCAGCAGCCGCGTCAGCGCGAGCGCGACACCGCCGACCATCAGCGACCGACCGATCGAATCCGTGACGTTGCCGGGCGCGAAGGGCGCGACCACGTCCCGCGACTTGCGCGCGGCACGACGTCTGCGCCCCATGGCCGGACGGTCCCCGGACAGGTCCGACCGCGGCACGTTGCCGATCCGTGGTTTGGCCAGCAACAGCGTCAGTCCGATGGCGACCATCCCCCCGGCGTAGACGAAGGGTGTCAGGCGCTCCCGTCGCGACGCGGGCAGGTAGTGCTGCACCAGCTCGGGCAGGCTGTGACGGTCGGGCAGAAGATCGGGCATGGCGGGAACCTCCGTTCGGGAGGAAACCCGCGAGGGCGCCGGTCAGTTCCGCCGCCCGTCCGATATGATGCCCGGCCGCGCGCATGGCTCAGCCCTTGACCGCCTTCACGATCTTCTGCGCGCCGTCCTTGAGGTCGTCGGCGGCGATCACGTTGAGACCGGAGGACCGGATGATCTCCTTGCCCTTTTCCACGTTGGTGCCCTCCAGGCGGACAACCAGCGGCACTTCGAGCCCGACTTCCTTGACCGCGGCGACGACGCCTTCCGCGATCACGTCGCAGCGCATGATGCCGCCGAAGATGTTCACCAGGATGCCTTTGACGTTCTTGTCCGAGGTGATGATCTTGAACGCCTCGGTGACCTTTTCCTTGGTGGCACCGCCGCCCACGTCGAGGAAGTTGGCAGGCTCCGCGCCGTAGAGCTTGATGATGTCCATGGTCGCCATGGCGAGACCCGCGCCGTTCACCATGCAGCCGATCTCGCCGTCCAGGGCGATGTAGTTGAGGTCGTACTTCGACGCTTCCAGCTCCTTGGTGTCTTCCTCGGTGGTGTCGCGCAGCTCGCCGATATCCGCGTGGCGGTAGATCGCGTTGCCGTCGAAACCCATCTTGGCGTCGAGACACTTGAGATCGCCCTCGTCGGTGACGATGAGGGGGTTGATCTCGAGCATCTCCATGTCTTTTTCGACGAACATCTTGTAGAGCGTGCCCATCAGACCGACGCATTGCTTCATCGCCTTGCCGGTCAGGCCCAGGGCGAAACCGATGCGGCGGCCGTGGAACGCCTGGTAGCCGGTGGCGGGGTCGATCGAGAAGCTGAGGATCTTTTCCGGCGTCTTCGCCGCGACCTCTTCGATGTCCATGCCGCCTTCGGTCGAGCAGACGAAGGAAATGCGGCTGGTCACGCGGTCGACCAGCAGGGCGAGGTACAGTTCGGTTTCGATGCCGCTGCCGTCCTCGATGTAGATGCGGTTGACCTGCTTGCCCGCCGGTCCGGTCTGGTGGGTGACCAGGGTGCGGCCCAGCATGCGCTTGGCCTCGTCCGCGGCTTCCTCTACCGATTTCGCGAGCCGCACGCCGCCTTTCTCACCGGCATCGGCTTCCTTGAAGCTGCCCTTGCCGCGGCCACCTGCGTGGATCTGCGCCTTGACGACCCAAAGCGGTCCGTCGAGCGCGCTTGCCGCGGTCTTGGCTTCTTCGGCCCTCAGAACCACGCGGCCATCGGACACCGGAGCGCCGTAGCTGCGCAGCAGGGCTTTCGCCTGATACTCGTGGATATTCATGGAATCCTGTCCCGTCTTGCTGCGATTGCATCTGGTATAGGCATAGGTTTCAGGCGACCTTAACCGAAAACTTGCCCAATGCGATCAATTCGCGGTAAAAGCGCGGATATGTGATCACAGCGTTTGGGCGTGTGATCACATATCCGGCGCTGCGCTGAATATGGTAGCGAAAACAGGCCGGGCGTCCGGATTCGGGCGCGCGGGGCGGCTGTTGCCAGCCGCCTGCACGGGGGATATGCCTGATCGTATCGTAGGAGCAGGGGGGGCCATGGACCGGATCATGCGGATCACCGACGACCGGCATCGGCCCGGCCGCACGCCCGTGGTGGCGCTGTCCCATAACGAGATCAACATCCTGCCGGACTTTCTGGCGCATTACCGCACGCTTTGCGACGCCTCGTTCCTGATCGTCGACGACCGCTCCACCGACGGGAGCCGCGAATACCTCGCGGCGCAGCCCGACGTGACGCTCTTCGAACCGGTGCCGGGGGCGGAGTTCGGCAAGGAAAGGGCGATCTGGAAATCCGGTCTGCTGGATCACTATGGCGCGGGGCAATGGTGCCTGTCACCGGACGTAGACGAGTTGTTCGTCTGCCCCGGGCCGGTGTCGCGCGACCTTGCTGGATACATCGCGGCTTTGGAGGCCGAAGGCGCCGAGGCCGCCATCGCGCTGATGATCGACATGTACGGGGACTTGGCTCTAGCCGATCACGTCCACAAAGCCGACGACGGGCTGTCGCTGACGCAGCGCTTCGACCATTTCGACGGACCCGCGCCGTTTCCCGGCGGCTATACCATGCGCCCGGTGACCAAGAAGCAGTTGCAGACCCACCCCGCGCCGCCCGTCCGGTTCAACGGCGGCGCGCGCGACCGGCTGTTCTTCCTGCAGGATGCGCAGCCTACGGCGCTGCAAAGCCGGATGATCGAGCGGTTTCTTAGACTCGACCGGACGGTCACGCCGCGCGGATTGGACGCGGTTCTGCGCCGGCTCGCGCGCAACCGCACCCGGCACCTTTTTCAAGGCGCGCTCAACGCCACCAAGATCGGGTTGTTCAAATGGCAGCCGGGAACGGTGTTCAACGGGCATGTGATGGACCGGCCGGTACGGCTTTCGGAAAGTATCGCGGCGCTGCTGCATTTCCCGCTGACCCGCGGCCGGGCCGGCATCGAATACATCGTCCAGCGTGGCCAGCACGCGGGCGGCAGCCGGTATTACAAGGCGCTGCTCGACGGCGGCGGGCTGGACCGGTCGCCGGTCTTCGAGCACAGCCGCCGCTACGAAGGTCCGCAGTCGCTGACCGGGCTGATCCGCGACGTGCCGGGCGGGCGCTGACCTAGCGGGTCGGCGTCGGCGTGTCGCCGCGGTAGTCGTAGAACCCGCGGCCCGACTTGCGGCCCAGCCACCCGGCCTCGACGTATTTCGACAGGAGCGGGCAGGGCCGGTACTTGGTGTCGCCCAGCCCGTCGTGCAGGACGTTCATGATCGCCAGACAGGTGTCCAGCCCGATGAAATCCGCAAGCTCCAGCGGCCCCATGGGATGGTTCGCGCCCAGCTTCATCGCCTCGTCGATGGACCGCACGTTGCCGACGCCTTCGTAAAGCGTATAGACCGCCTCGTTGATCATCGGCATCAGGATGCGGTTGACGATGAAGGCGGGGAAATCCTCGGCCGAGGCGGCGGTCTTGCCGAGCTTTTCCACCACCGCATGGCAGGCGTCGTAGGTGTCGCCGTCGGTGGCGATGCCCCGGATCAGTTCCACCAGTTGCATCACCGGCACCGGGTTCATGAAATGAAAGCCCATGAATTTTTCCGGCCTGTCGGTGCGGCTGGCCAGGCGGGTGATCGAAATGGACGAGGTGTTCGAAGTCAGGATCGTTTCGGGCTTGAGATGCGGCACCAGCGATTCAAAAATCTTGTGCTTGACCTCTTCGCGTTCGGTCGCCGCCTCGATCACCAGGTCGGCCTGGCCCAGTTCGCTGATCTCGAGCGTGGTCGAGATGCGGCCCATGGCGGCCTCCTTGTCGGCCTGGGTGATCTTTTCGCGGCTGACCTGCCGGTCGAGGTTGCGCTCGATGACCGACAGCGCCTTGTCGAGCGCTTCCTGGTTCACATCGTTGAGCTGCACGTCGTAGCCCGAGAGCGCCATCACATGCGCGATGCCGTTGCCCATCTGCCCCGCGCCCACGACGCCCACCGACTTGATTTCCATGCCTGTCATCCTTGCCTTTGGCCTGAGCGCAACCATAGGCCCGCGGGCCGGGCGGCTGCAAGGCGGGTCGCTCAAGTTAAAGGCGCATTTTCAGGTTAGCGATTTGGAAAGGGAAAACACCGAATCTGTTCGCGGGAATGAGAAAAGGTGGGTGTGATGACGTATGTCGGAAAGGGCGGCGACGCCCTTGAATACTATCCGTGCAGGTATGGCCTGAGCAGGGTGCAGTTCCGCGGCCCGCGCCGCAGGCTGCAGGGCGATTACATCGCGTTCCTGGGGGGGACGGACACCTACGGGCGATTCATTGAAGAGCCGTTTCCGGCACTGACGGAACAGGGTCTCTCTGTGCCCTGCGTCAATTTCGGCAGCCCCAATGCGGGGCTCGACCTCTACCTCAACGATCCGACGATCATGCAGGCCGCCGAAGGCGCCGCCGCCACCGTGATCCAGGTGATGGGCGCGCAGAACATGTCGAACCGCTATTACGCAGTGCATCCGCGGCGCAACGACCGGTTCCTGCGCGCCTCGCGCACGTTGCAGGCGATCTACCCCGAGGTGGATTTTACCGAGTTTCACTTTACCCGACACATGCTGACCCGCCTCCGCGACCTGTCCGAGGACCGCTTCGGCGTGATGGTCGCAGAATTGCGCGCGGCCTGGACCGCCCGTATGAAACTGCTCGTGGGTGCGCTGCGTGGCCCCATCGTGCTGCTCTGGTTCGCCGATCAGCCGCCGCCCGACACCGACGCGACCGACGTGACCGGCGATCCGCTGTTCATCACCGCCGCGATGGTCGAGGTGCTGCGCCCCCGCGTCGCCGGCGTGGTCATCGTCTGCCCGTCCGAACAGGCCCGGGCCGAGGGCACGCAGGGCATGATCTACGACGAATTCGACGCGAGTGCGGCACAGGGCATGATCGGCCCGCGGACCCACCAGGAGGCCGCCGCGGCGTTGTGCCCGGTGCTGCAGGACATGCTGTCGCGGCATCTCTGACGGCGCTTGCCGGGGCCTGCGGGGCGCCTAGCTGTGTCGCATGGACCAGACAGCCGACCTCACCGTGATCTACAACGACACCTGCCCGATCTGCGCGCGCGAGGTGGCAGCCTACAAGCGTTACACCCGCGCGCATGATCTGCCGGTCGCGTATGTCGGGCTGGACCGCGCGGCGTTGGAACGTTACGGCCTGACGGAACGTGCGGCGGCACGCCGGCTCCACGTGCTCAAGGACGGCCGGATGTACGACGGCATCCCGGCCTTCGCGCTGCTCTGGGACCGGCTGCCGCATCTGGCCTGGCTGGCGCGGATGGTACGCCTGCCGGGCGTGGCGCAGGTCTCGGCCGCGCTGTACGACTACATCGCCGCGCCTGCGCTTTTCGCCCTGCATCGGCGCAGGCAGAGACTAGGCAAGGCGGTGCCGCGCGGCTAGTCTGGCACCATGTTCAGCATAGAGCACGAATTCGACGCGACCGTGGTCACCCTCGTGGACGAGGGCGAGGCGCCGTTGCAGGAAGATATCGTCGTGCATTCCTTCGAGGAATGCATCACGGTCGAACAATACGACCCGCGCACCGACCGGATGCAGAAGATCACCCTGTCGATCGCTCAGATGCGCGACCTCGCGGCGGCGATTTCCCTGCCCGAAGGGGTTTATTCGCGCACCAAGCGTTCGGGCGACTGACGGGCGGCTGCGCAAAACGGTTGAAACTCTCCGCCGCCGCGCTGACATATGCGTCATCAAAGGAGACGCCTATGCCCGACCCGAATCCCGCCGCCCTCGATTTCCTGCTGACCCGACGGTCGCGCCCGGCGAAGACGCTGACGGCACCGGCCCCGGATCGCGCGGCGCTGATGCCGCTGCTCGAGGCGGCGGTGCGGACGCCGGATCACGGAAAGCTCGAGCCCTGGCGGTTGCTGGTGCTGGAGCGCGGGGCGCTGGATCGGTTGGCAGACACCGCACTGGACCGTGCCGCGGCGTTGTCGCTCGACCCGGAACAGGCGGACAAGGGCCGCAAGCAATTCGCCGACAGCCCGCTGTGCGTGGCGGTGATCGAGGTGCAGCGTGCCTCGCCCAAGATCCCCGAGATCGAACAGACCTATTCCGCGGGCGCTGTGTGCCTGGCGCTGTTGAACGCCGCGCTGGCGTCGGGCTGGGGGGCAAACTGGCTGTCGGGCTGGGTCGCGCATGACCGCGGCTTTGTCGAAGAGGCGCTGGGCCTCGCGCCCAACGAACGGGTGGCCGGGTTCATCCACATCGGCACCGAAACCAGCGCCCCGCCCGAACGGCCGCGCCCGAATCTCGACACCGTGACGACCTGGGTCGCCGCATGATCCTGAACAGCTTTTTCCGCGCGGTGGCGCAGATCGGGGATCCGCGCTTCCGGCGGGTGCTGTTCCTCGGCATCGGGTTGAGTTTCGCGCTGCTCGTGGTGTTCTACGCGGGGTTCCTGTGGCTGCTCTCGGCGCTCTTCGGCGACGAGGTCACCGTGCCGCTGGTGGGCGAGGTCGCCTGGCTCAACGACCTGCTGACCTGGGGGTCGTTCGGGGTGATGCTGCTGTTGTCGGTGTTCCTCATGCTGCCGGTCGCGTCGGCCATCACGTCGATGTTTTTGGAAGATGTCGCGCAGGCGGTCGAGGACCGGCATTATCCGCACCTGCCGCCCGCCACCATGGTGCCCTTCGGGGATGCGGTGCGCGACACGATCAACTTTCTCGGGCTGCTGATCGGCGCCAACGTGCTGGCGCTGTTGCTCTATGTCTTCTTCCCGCCGTTCTCACCCTTCATCTTCTGGGGCATGAACGGCTATCTGCTCGGACGGGAATATTTCACGCTCGCCGCGATGCGCCGGGTCGGGCGAGAGGGCGCGCGGACGATGCTGCGCCAGAACGTCGGCCGCGTCTGGATTGCCGGCATCCTGATGGCCATGCCGTTATCGGTGCCGCTGGTGAACCTGCTGATCCCGATCCTGGGCGCGGCCACTTTCACGCATCTGTTTCACCAGATTCAGTCGCGGGCCCCATCCGGTTGAACATGTCGATGTCACGCACGGTGACGAGCCCCGAAATGATGATCGACGCGATGATCGCCCAGAGGATCGCCGCAACACCGGTGGTGATCCAGGCCTTCTTGCGCAAGTTGTGCACCTCGGGCGACCCGGCATGGGTGCCTTCGACCACCGTGCCGACGTCGCCTTGCGTCTGCAGGCGAATGGGAATGACCACGAGGAAGGTCATGAACCACAGGACGGCGTAGAGTACGAGGCCAGAGGTGATCCCCATGGGAGGTGTCCTTTGTCAGTGACGGCTGTACCTGATCTAAGGTCGGATCAGACCTCTTCCAGTTCCACCAGGCAGCCGTTGAAATCCTTGGGATGCAGGAACAGAACCGGCTTGCCGTGGGCGCCGATCTTGGGTTCTCCGCTCCCCAGCACCCGCGCGCCGGTTTCCTTGAGCTTGTCACGCGCGGCGAGGATGTCGGGCACCTCGTAGCAGACATGGTGGATGCCACCCGCAGGGTTCTTGTCCAGGAACCCGGCAATCGGGCTGTCGTCGCCCAGCGGGTAGAGCAGTTCGATCTTGGTGTTCGGCAATTCGATGAAGACGACCGTCACGCCGTGGTCGGGTTCGTCCTGCGGCGCGCCGACATTGGCGCCAAGCGCCGTGCGGTACTGTGCGCAGGCGGCCTCGAGGTCGGGCACGGCGATGGCGACATGGTTCAAACGGCCGATCATGGCAAGGCTCCCTCACTGTTCGGCCCGGTTATGGCCCTGCCGTGGCTCCGGGGCAAGCCCGCCGCGCGCGCCTGCGGCACTTTGGAGCGGTGGGCCCGGATCGCGGTTAACGGCTCCTTAGGCCCGGTGAGTCATTCTCCGACTCGATCCAATGCGGAGGCTGACATGGATGACCTGATGACAAGGGGTGGACTGCCCAGGCCGACGGCGCAGCGCCCGCTGCTGGGGCTGACGGTCCTCGCGGTCGAAGACAGCAAATATGCCTGCGACGCGTTTCGGCTTTTGTGCCTGCGCAGCGGCGCGCGCATCCGCCGCGCCGATTCCCTGCGGTCCGCGCGGCGGCATCTGCAGGTCTACCGCCCTTCGGTGGTGCTCGTGGACATGGGTCTGCCCGACGGGTCCGGCGCCGACCTGCTGGAAGAGCTTGCCACGGCCTCGCCCCGGGTGGCGGTTCTCCTGGCGATCAGCGGCGACTGCATGACCGAGCCTTTGGCGCAGGCCGCGGGCGCCGACGGGTTCCTTGAAAAACCGGTGTTGAGCCTTGCGGCCTTTCAGTCGGCGATCCTTGCGCATCTGCCGGCCGACCGCCGCGCCATGGGTCCGCGCAACGTTCCGGACGACGCGGTGTCGCCCGATCCGCTGGCGTATCGCGACGACATGGCCCATGCCGCCGACATGCTCGGCGATATTTCGGACGCGCGCAGCGTCGATTTCGCGGCGCGGTTTCTGTCGGGTGTGGCGCGATCCGCGAACGATCAAGCGCTGTGCAGCGCGGCCGAGGACCTGACCGAGGCGCGTAATATGGGCCGTCCGGTACATGCCCGCATCGCCCAGCTTGCCGGGTTGGTGCAGGAACGGCTGTCGGACCAGGTTGCGATCTGACCAGAGACCGGGGCCGTGGCGCGCGTCGGCGCTCCCTGCCGTCAGAGCAGCAGGCCCGGGTCGCCGCCCATGTCGAGGCCCGGAAACACGACCCGTTCCAGGTCGCTGCGCGATACGCCGAAGAGCCCGTGCATCAACCAGCCCAGATGTGCGCGCATGTCCCGCGTGGGCATGAGGTCGCGCCGCTCGTAAAGCGCCGACTCGTCCAGACCCGGCCAGTCGGCGACGACGCGCCCGCCGCGCAGGGCGCCGCCCGCCAGCAGCATCATGCCGCCGGTGCCGTGATCGGTGCCGCCCGATCCGTTGATCCGCGCCGTCCGCCCGAATTCGGTCACCGCCACCACCGCGGTGTTTTTCCAGATCGGCCCGCCCAGGCCCTTCTGCAGGGCAAGGATCGTTTCGGCCAGCCGCGACAGCGCACGGGGCAGGCTCCTGTCCTGCGCCTCGTGGGTGTCCCAGCCGTTGATCGAGAAGGACGCGATGCGCGCATCGCCGCGCAGGCGTTGCGCCGCGAAGTCCGCCATCCGGATTTCGCCCGCCGCCGATCGCGCCGCAGCGGCATCGTCGTTCATCATCGTCATCATCTCGCGCATGCCGCCTTCGACCGCAATGGCATCGCCGTCGCCATCCGCCAGCGCAAAGGCTTGCTCCATCGCCGCGGCAAAGGCCGGATCGTCCTGCATCACCAGCCGCGCAAGCGTCAGCGCCTGCGGGCTGAGCGCCAGGTCGCTGTCCGGCGACCAGCGGCTGACCGGGGCTTGGCCGTCGAGGATCGCCATGCTGCCGCGTCCGATGGCATAGGCGGTTTCCACATCGGTGCCGGGCAGCAGCGTCAGCAGCCGGTTGAGCCAGCCGTCGCGCGACCGGCCGCCGCTGAAATCCGACGTGCCGGCCTCGAGCAGGTCCTGTCCGTCGAAATGGCTGCGCTTGTCGCGATAGGGGGTCGACACCGCGTGAACCGCTGCCAACTGCCCAGCCGACCAGAGCGGCATCAGCGTCGCCAGCGACGGGTGCAGCGCGAAATAGCCGTCGAGATCCGGCACATCGGCCTGACGGTCGATGCCGAACGGCCCCTTGCGCAGCGCCGCATAGCCCGGATCGCCGTAGGGGCGCAGCGCGTCGAGCCCGTCCATGCCGCCGCGCAGGACGATGACCACCAGCCGGCCGTCGCCCGGGGCCGCGGCAAAGCTCACTGGCGTCACCAGCGGGCTGGCGGCCAGCGAACAGCCCAGCAGGGCAGAGCGGGACAGGAACGCGCGGCGATTCAGGGTCTGGGCCATGGCGATTACACTCTCTGAAAGGCCGGGGAGGCCAACACCAGCCCGACGCCGTCGGACCGGCTTTCCGCTGCCTCGGCGGCAAATCTGACGTTGGGCGGGGCGTCCGGCCCCAGCGCCGTGACGACGAAATCGCGCGGATCGGGCAGGTCCCGCAGCAGCATTTGCGGCACCGCCAGAGCCCATTGCAGCCGTGCCGACACGCCCTGCGGCGTGATCCAGGCGTTGTCCGCCTCGGGCAGCCCGTCCGGTCCATCGGGTTTTTCCCAGATGTGACCCATCAGCGCCAGCGGCCACTGGACATGCCGCATTGTCGCCTTGGCATCGAGGCCGGCCATCGCCTCTGGCGCGATCGCCAGCGCGCGGCAGGCTGAAGCGACGAAATCGAAGGCGGGCTTGACGTTGCGCCGCGCGGGCGTCCAGGCGGCGGGATGCTGTAACAGTGCTGCATAGACGCTGGACAGATCGCCGCCGCTGTCGCGATAAGCCGCCGCCACCGCCTCGGCCACGCCAGGCTCGGGCGCGTCGCCGAGGAAATGTACCGCCAGCTTGGCGGATAGATGCGCGGCGGTCGCCGGGTGGCGTGCCAGGTCGCGCAGGGCGGCCTTGACGTCGGCCAGCCGCGCGTCTTCGCCGCCATAGCTTCGGCCCAGCACGGTTTCGGCCCCCGGCTCTGCCCAATCCTTGCGGAATTTGAACCCGGCGACCTGGTCCAGCGTCACGCCGGTCAAAAGCTCGGCCAGTTCGGTCACGTCGGTCTGGGTGTAGGGACCGCCGACGCCCAGCGTATGCAGCTCAAGCACCTCGCGGGCGAGGTTTTCGTTGACCCCGGCCTTCTGCGGCACTTTCAGGCCGCGTGTCGAATTGGTGCCGACGGAACTGTCCTGATCGAGGTAATGCACCATGACCGGATGCAGAACCGCCGCGATCAGCAGATCCTCGAACCGTCCGGCGACATGCGGTCTTATCGCCGTTTCCACGTAGGGCGTTGCCGCGCGCCGCAGCAGGCCGACCTTGCCCGTGGCGGTGAAATGATCCGCCCAGAAGGCGGTCAGGCGTTCGCGGAACGGCGTCTCGGTCCAGGTGCGGCGCAGCAGGTATTGACCCAGCCAGTGCATCTGCGCCTCGCGGGCATGGCGCGCCAGCACCTTCTGCGCCTTCCTGGCCTCCGCCGCTTCGGGGGTGCCGCGGTTCTGACGGCGCAGCTGCCGCAGGGACTGTTTGTACTTGGTACGGGAGAGGAAATCGTCCCAGTGCTCGACCGGGAAATCGCGCGCCGCGCGGTCCGGCCCCTGCAGCGAAGACAGCATCGCCGCAACCGAGACCGGCGGCGGGACCACCGGCGACAGACCGCATCCGAAGCGGATGTCGCCAAGCTGCGGATCGAACTCCATGGCACGCCTCTTTCGCATGGATTTGGTCTCATCATACGCCCATTGACCCGCGCCGCACAGAGGCCGCACATCACGAAGTGCGGACCTCGGCAAAGCCTTGCGCAAAGCGGCGGGAACGAAGGCGGGACGCGGACGTTGGACTTGGCATCTGAGGAGAGACCCATGCCCGACATCTATAGCGCCATCAAGGCCGACCACGACCACCACCGCACGCTGCTGGACCGGATTTCCGAAACCTCCGGCGCGTCGGAGGACCGGAAAAAGGCCTGGCGCGAATTCTACTATCACGTCAAGAGCCACGCCGCGGCGGAGGAAGAGACGTTTTATTCCAAGCTGATCTCGAAGACCTGGGGCCAGGACGCGGCGCGCCATTCAGTGCACGAGCACCAGCAGCTCGACGACCTGATGGAAGAGCTCAACGAGATGGACATGAGCTCGGGCGGCTGGCTGGAGAAGTTCAAGGTGCTGCGCCACGACTACGAGCACCACATCGAAGAGGAAGAAGACGAGGTCTTCGCCCGTGCCCGCGAGGTCATTCCCGAGAGCGAGATCGAAGGCTACGGCGACCGCTTCAACGCCCGCAAGGAAGAAGAACGCAAGCTGGTGGATGAAAAGGTCGAGGACAGTCTGGAGGACTGATCGGTTTCCCAAAAGACAGGGCGCGGGGACACGCCGCGCCTTTTTCGTATTGGGCGCCAGGATTAATGGTCTGGTAAGAAAATGTTCGCATTGTGTTCTCTGTGCCGTAAGTCTAAACTTTTCCGAAATTCGGGATGACACAGGCGCTGGGGGCAAGCTATATGTTGAAGATGACCGACAGTGCCGCACAAGATTTATCGACATTCCTCGGCGAGGACCGATTTGCCACAGTGATGGCGGATCCGCCGTGGCGGTTCACGAACCGCACCGGAAAGGTCGCGCCCGAGCACAAGCGGCTGGCGCGGTATCCAACGATGACGTTGGACGATATCTGCGACCTGCCGGTCGCCGATCATCTCGAGGATCGCGCGCATTGCTATCTGTGGGTTCCCAATGCGCTGCTGCCAGAGGGGCTGGCGGTGCTGAACGCCTGGGGCTTCGAGTACAAGTCCAACATCGTCTGGCACAAGATCCGCAAGGATGGCGGATCGGACGGTCGCGGCGTGGGGTTCTATTTCCGCAACGTGACCGAGCTTTTGCTGTTCGGCACGCGCGGCAAGAATGCCAGAACGCTTGGGCCGGGCCGCCGTCAGGTCAATATGGTCCAGACCCGCAAGCGCGAACACTCCCGCAAGCCGGACGAGCAGTACGAACTGATCGAAAGCTGTTCCTGGGGGCCCTATCTGGAAATGTTCGGGCGCGGCGTACGGGAAGGCTGGACCGTCTGGGGCAATCAGGCGGACTCGGATTACAAGCCGAGCTGGAAAACCTACGCCTACAACTCGGGCGTCGCCGCTGAATAAGGTGTAATCGCATCCCGTGGGAGACCGATGAGCAGCAGCGGGCAGGGGTTGCCGACGCCACGCTGCACACGGTCTTCGAGTTTTTTCCAATGCGTTGTCGCCATACCGAATTTATCGGCAGCGAAAAACCGTGAAAAGCTTTGCGGGAAATCCATCCCAGCGCCCATGGCACGCTGGACGGACTGGCGTTGCCGTGCGGTGCGCTCTTTCATTCCCAAGCGCAGCAAGGGGGCTTCGTCGGCGATTTGCGCTTGGCGCAAGTAATCCTCGATCACCCGTGCCATATGGTCCTGCAACGCGGCGCCGCGGGTCACGATCACCCCGGCACTGATGATCGACTGCGCATGCAGACGCTGAAAATTCTCCAAGTCCCGGTCAAAGAACGGATCCTTGTTGTTCCATTCGATTTCGAGCGCGAGTGTACCAGCATCCGAGCGTCGGATATGGTCGATCTCGTGGCTGGTGCCGTCGCCTTTCGGGACGTTGTCCACGGTCGTTTCGATGCGGAAGTTGTGCTTGCGCCAACCTGCTTGGGTGAGTTCGCGGCGCAGACGTTGCGTGGACTTTGCCTCGCCTCCGCCGGAGGCGATGAGTTCCGCGGCCGGGATGCGCACCCTCAAGAGCGCGTCGATCAGTTCCTCGGTTTCCGGACGAAAATCGACCGACAGGATGGCTTCGGCGTGGTTGCGCACCATGACGTCGAAACCGGCCTGCCTCAGGCGGTCGAACATTCGCTACTCCTCCGGCATCACCCGCAAGCGCAGTTCCATCAGCTGGTCGCTGGTCGGCTCCGACGGGGCGCCCATCATCAGGTCCTCGGCGCGCTGGTTCATCGGGAACATGATGACCTCGCGGATGTTGGCCTCGTCCGCCAGCAGCATCACGATCCGGTCGATGCCCGCGGCGCAGCCGCCGTGCGGGGGCGCGCCGAAGCGGAAGGCGTTGACCATGCCGCCGAAGCGCTTCTTCACCTCGTCGGCGCCGTAGCCGGCGATCTCGAAGGCCTTGAACATGATCTCGGGCCGGTGGTTCCGGATCGCGCCCGACACCAGTTCGTAGCCGTTGCAGGCCAGGTCGTACTGGAAGCCCTTCACGTCCAGCGGGTCGCCCATCAGCGCCTCCATCCCGCCCTGCGGCATGGAGAAGGGGTTGTGTTCGAAGTCGATCGCGCCGCTTTCCGCGTCCTTTTCGTAGATCGGGAAATCGACGATCCAGGCAAAGGCGAAACGGTTCTTGTCGGTCAGGCCCAGCTCGTCGCCGATGACCGTCCGGGCCTTGCCCGCGACGCTCTCGAACTGCTTGGGCTTGCCACCGAGGAAGAAGGCCGCGTCGCCGACGCCAAGGCCCAGCTGCTGGCGGATCGCCTCGGTGCGCTCGGGGCCAATGTTCTTGGCCAGGGGGCCTGCGGCTTCCATGCCGTCGCCCTGGTCGCGCCAGAAGATGTAGCCCATCCCCGGCAGGCCCTCTTTCTGGGCAAAGGCGTTCATCCGGTCGCAGAACTTGCGCGACCCGCCCTTGGGCGCCGGGATGGCGCGGATCTCGGTGCCCTCCTGCTCGAGCAGCTTGGCGAAGATGGCGAAACCGGAGCCTGCGAAATGTTCGCTCACCAACTGCATCTTGATCGGGTTGCGCAGGTCGGGCTTGTCGGTGCCGTACCAGAGCGCCGCGTCGCGGTAGGAAATCTGCGGCCAGTCCGACGGCGCATCGACGGGGCGGCCGCCGAATTCCTCGAACACGCCCGCGATCACCGGGCTGATCGTGTCGAAGACGTCCTGCTGGGTGACGAAGGACATCTCCATGTCGAGCTGGTAGAAATCCGTGGGCGACCGGTCGGCGCGCGGGTCCTCGTCGCGGAAGCAGGGGGCGATCTGGAAATACTTGTCGTAGCCCGAGACCATGATCAGCTGCTTGAACTGCTGCGGCGCCTGCGGCAGCGCGTAGAACTTGCCCGGATGCAGGCGCGACGGCACGAGGAAGTCGCGCGCGCCCTCGGGCGACGACGCGGTGATGATCGGCGTCTGGTATTCGCGAAAGCCCTTGTCCCACATGCGTTTGCGCAGGCTCGCCACCACGTCCGAGCGCAGCTTCATGTTGGTCTGCATCGCCTCGCGGCGCAGGTCGAGGTAGCGGTAGCGCAGGCGGGTTTCCTCGGGATATTCCTGGTCGCCGAAGACGATGAGCGGCAGTTCCTCGGCCGGGCCCAGCACCTCGATGTCGCGGACAAAGACCTCGATTTCGCCGGTGGGCAGCTTGGGATTGACCAGCTCGGGATCGCGCGCCTTCACCTCGCCGTCGATGCGGATGCACCATTCGCTGCGGACCTTTTCAACCTCGGCAAAGGCGGCGCTGTCGGGATCGCAGAGCACCTGGGTGATGCCGTAGTGGTCGCGCAGGTCGATGAAGAGAATGCCGCCGTGATCGCGGATGCGGTTGACCCAACCCGACAGGCGCACGGTCTGGCCGACGTTGTCAGAGGTAAGCTGGGCGCAGGTGTGGCTGCGGTAGGCGTGCATGGCGGTCTTCCTTCGGGGCATCTCGGGTTCGGCCCGATACACCTGTTCTGAGGGGTGAAGTCAAGCGCTGGCCGGGCCGGTCAGCCTTTGGTGGCCTCGGTGTGCGCGGCCCAGAGGTCGGGCCGGCGGTCGCGGGTCAGCGCCTCGGATTGTGCCCGGCGCCAGCGGTCGATTTCGCCGTGGTTGCCCGACAGCAGCACCGGTGGGATGGCATGGCCGTTCCACTCGGCCGGCTTGGTGTACTGAGGATGCTCTAGCAAGCCCGTTGCAAAGCTTTCCTCCTCGATCGAGGCGGCATTGCCCAGCACCCCCGGCAGCAGGCGCACCGTGGCGTCGAGCAGCGCATGGGCGGCAATCTCTCCGCCGGTCAGGACGAAATCGCCCAGGCTCACTTCGGTGATGCCGTAGTGGTCGATGACCCGCTGGTCGAGCCCTTCGAACCGGCCGCAGATCAGCGTGACGCCGGGACCGGCGGCGAGGTCACGGGCCAGCGACTGGTTGATGCGCCGTCCACGGGGCGACAGGTAGAGGATCGGCGCCGCCGCGGGCATGGTCCGGCGCGCGTGGTCCAGCGCGCGGCCCATGACATCGGCGCGCAGCACCATGCCCGCGCCGCCTCCCGCCGGCGTGTCGTCGACGTTGCGGTGCCGGCCTTCGCCGAATTCACGCAGGAACACCGCATCCATCTGCCAGAGCCCGTCCTGCAGCGCCTTGCCGGTCAGAGACAGGCCCAGAGGGCCGGGAAAGGCCTCGGGAAACAGCGTGATCGCCTGGGCTTTCCAGGCGGCGACGAGGTCGGGCGTGGGGGTGATCAGCTCGCGCGGCTGCAGCGTCGCGGCGATGCTCTTGCGGCCGTGGGAACGGGGCGGGGTCTGGGTCATGTCGGGCCTGCTTGCGGTGCTTGGCCTTCCCTAGCCGCCGGGGCAGCCGATGGCAAAGGGGAAAGCCGCCGCCGGTGTCAGGCGGCGGATGCGACGCCCTGGTCGAAGTAGTCGGTCCGGCGCGGCGCACGCAGGAGTCGCCCGGTGCGCAGACACCAGTGATCGCGCGGGCGCGGTTTGCGGCCGGTGTATTCGGCAAAGGCGCCCCGCGGTGTGGCCCAACGCGTGCTGCCCGTGGCTTCGGCCACCTGGTCCAGCGCGTTGGAAAAGACCGGTGCCATCGCGCTCAGGCTGTCCGAGGGGGACAGCCCGAGTTCGCGCCGGGTGTAGCGGCCCGCGTTCCAGCCATCCACGACGGATTGCACCCCGGAGAGCCAGGCCCGGTCGCCGCGCCGTGCCGCCGCTGCAAGCAGGCCGTCGGCCGCGGCATAGGCGAGAAAGCAGGCCACCGTCGCGCGGTCGCAGTCGGGCTGGCGGACGCACCACAGCGCGGCTTCGCGCTGGGCGGCATCGTGCGGATCGTGTTCGGTCACGACCTTGTGCCAGAGGTCGATGTCGGGATGGGCCAGCCCTCGCAGGGCGGTCAGCAGCGCCGCGGGTCGGTCTACCTCGCCCTGCTCCTGCCAGGCGGTCAGGGTCGCGGCAAAGGCGTTGTTCTGCTTGTCAAAAGCCGCGCGGCGCTTGCGGATCGTGGCGATCTGATCACGGATTTCGAGCACCACATCGGGCCGTGCGAAAAGCTGCGCCAGCGCGCCTGCCTCGTCGGCGCGCCGCGTCAGAAGCTGGTAGAAAAGGAAGAGTTCGGCCAGGCGCGCGTCGCTTTGCGCATGCAGGGTGGGCGCGTTCCAGGCCTCGATCAGCCGCCCGAGCGCAAGGCCAAGTGCGCGGTCGGCGGACTCGGGACCGTCTTGCGGCGGCGGCATGTCGGCCTGGGACAACACCACGCCCAGCGTCTCGCGCATCGTCTTTGGGCCGGGCAGGGCGAGGTCCGGAGATCCCAGCACCCCGCGGCGGAGCAGCACCGGCGCCTCGTTCTGATAGGCAGGACGCTCGACCTGTGCGGGCATGCGGGTCGCCGCGTGGACGACTAGTGCGGTCAGCAGGCTCCACAGCAGGAGGGTTCCGGTCACGCCCAGGGCGTCGAAGACCTGCAGGCGCAGTGCATCCGGCACCAGCAGGCAGGCGATCGCGGGCATCAGCACCAGCCCGGACAGGAAAAGTCTTTGCGTAATGTAATTCACGGCCAGCCCAACTTGCACAGTCACGGGCGACCCTGCTGCCGGAATGTGGCAAAAACCGGGCAAGGCATGGGAGTTTTGAGGGAGCCGCAACAATCCCGGCTCAGTCCGGGTCATTGTCCCTGCGTTGGCGGGTCGCGGTCATTTTCAGGATTCGCGCCTTGATCTCGGCGAGGTCCTTCATGTGCAGGCCCGACCGGTTCAGCGCCAGGAACGCCGGCTCCAGCCCCAGATCGGGCCGGACGTTGTCGGGCGGACGCATCTCGATTCGGGCGCGCACCGCGTCCGGCAGGCCCGCCAGCTCCAGCAACGGCGTCAGCGGCCCCTGCGGCAGGTCGCGGCTCTCTTCCAGGGGCAGGGCGGTCACCACGGCCCCGCGCGTGGTGCTTTGCACTTCTTGCAGGACGGTGTCGAAATCCGCGGCCGACCGGGCGCTTTGCGCGTAGCTGTCGAGATCCTCGGTCATCCGGGTGCCGCGCAGGTGCTGCCACCAGGCGCTGCGCAGCCAGCTGTCGGCCTCGCGCGTCGAGAAGAACAGCGTGAGGTCCAGCGTCTTGCCTAAGCGCGCCCGGGCGGCTTCGCAGATCACCCGCATCAGGTGCGGCGCGGCGGCATAGGTGGCAAGGTCCCGTCGTCCGGGCATCAGGCCCGACAGGTCTTCGCTGGACATCAAAATCGGCCGCGCCTCGTCGGCGGCCAGCGTGCCAAAGAACGCCTGCGCCGCGCGCCCGACATTGGCCAGGCGCAGCGGCTTCGGGTTCAGGCAGTAGCGGCGGCAGGTCTCGGCCAGCTCTTCGAAATCCGGGCGCAGGTAGATCGCGAGGTGCTCTGACAGGAGGTCCCGGTTCTCGCGGAGCAGCGTCTGCACCGACGTCGTGCCGGTCTTGTGAAAGCCCGCGTGGATGACCAGACGCGTCATCGCGCGCCGCTCATGCCTCGAACAGGCCGTCGGGCGGGTCGGCGACGATGCGGCCCGAGGCAAGGTCGACCGTCGGCACCACCGCCAGGGTGAAAGGCACCAGCACCGTGGCGCTGGCGCCGGGCAACTGTACCTCGAGCAAATCGGACGCGCCGTGGTTCAGAACCGCCTTGACCGTGCCCAGCTGCTTGCCGCCGGTGTCGAAGACCGCGAGGCCGATCAGGTCGGCATGATAGAATTCGTCGTCCGGCAGGGCGGGCAGGCGGTCGCGCGGCGCGAACAGCCGCAGTCCCTTGAGCGCGTCTGCCTCTTCCTTGCTGCGCACGCCGGAGAGGCGCGCGGCAAAGCCCTGCGCGATGGCGCGGGTCAGTTGCAAGTCGAAGCTGCGGCTGCCGTCCTCGCAAGTGAGGGGCGCGTAATCGGCGATGGCTTCGGGATCGGCGGTAAAGCTCTTGATCCGTACCTCGCCCTGCACGCCAAAGGCGCCCGCGATGGCGCCGACACAGATCAGATCGCTCAAGAGGGGGTCCTCGCCTCGATGTTGCCGCCCATGCTTAGCAAGCCGGGGGCGGCAAGGGCAACCGGTCGCGCGGTTCAGAAGCCCAGGCGGATGACGCGGGTCACGCCGAAGCGGATGCCCCACTGGTCTTCGGAGCCGTTGCGCACGATCGGGCTGTCCTCGGCATCGTTGGTAAGACGATCGTAGGTCAGCGCGCTTTCCAGGCCCCAGGTGTCGTTCAGCTGGTAGGTGGCGCCGAATTCCACGCCGGCACTGACCAGTCCGCCGTCGGCATCGTAGGCGGGCAGGTTGGCGGTGGCGCGCGAGGCGGGCACCCCGAAATAGGTGTCGTTGAATTCGTCATTGCCCCACGTCAGACGCGGACCCATCGTCAGCGTCAGACGGTCCGAGGGGCGCAGGATCGCGTCGGCACCCAGCTCGGCCACCACGCCTTCGTGGCCGCCGAAACCGCGGCGCACATCCGCAAAGGCGCTGAAGTTGGGGGCGGTGTAGCCGACCCCGAGGCCCAGCTCGACAGTGGTGTCGATAGAGTCGAGATTGCCCAGCTCGTTGTAGTCGTCGGGATCACGCTCGCCAATGACGTTGAACGACCCGTGCACGTCCCAGCCCAGGTTGTCGGCCCAAGGGTCGGGGTTGCCCAGTTCGAATCCGTTGGGCAGGCGCAGGTAGTGGAACTTGAAGCCGAGATCGGGACCGGGCGTGTATTCGTCGGAGCCGAGGTAGGCCGGGTTGCCCGCCACGCCGCCACGCAGGGAAAACGCCAGTGCCGGCCCTTGCGGCGCGGGCGCCGGAGCGACCATCACCGGATCGGACATGGTCATCTCGGGACCCGCGGCGAAAACCGGGGCAGCGACCAGAGAGGCGGTGACGGCAAAAGCGGCAGCGATGCGCGACATGGATGACCCTTCTTAACTCAGGGATAACGCAGCAGTGCGATCCCTGTACTGGCACATAAATCACCCGTGGCGCCAAGCAAGCTGGCCACGGTCATTTGCACTGAAGCGTGACCAAAATAGCGCGTGTGCCCTCCTGCCACAAGCACTGCGGTCCGGGCCGGGCCACAGGCCCACCCAAGCACGAGAAAGACGCGCGAGGAGGCCCCGCGCGCCTTTTGCTGTAAAGCGCCGTGCAAAGATCGGCGGGCGCCCGCTTATTCCGCGGCGGCGTCTTCCTCGGCCGGGGCCGCGGCCTTGGCGGCGCGCGCCTCTGCGCGTTCCTGCGCGGCCTTGCCCGGGGTGCCCTTCTTGGGGTTGTTGCGCTCGGCCTTGTCCTTGACGCCTGCGGATTCGAGGAAGCGCGCCACGCGGTCGGTGGTCTGGGCGCCCTGGCTCAGCCAGTACTGGACGCGCTCGAGGTTCATCTTCACGCGTTCCTCGCTGTCCTTGGGCAGCAGCGGGTTGTAGGTGCCCAGCTTCTCGATGAAGCGGCCGTCGCGCGGCATGCGGCTGTCGGCGGCCACGATCGAGTAATGCGGGCGCTTCTTGGAGCCGCCGCGGGCGAGACGAATTTTGATAGCCATTGTGTTTCTCCTTTTAAGAATGGCGAATGACGGGTCGGCCCCGTCAGGATTGATGCTTCTCGTGGTGCTTGATGACTTCCTGGATGATGAAATTCAGGAAGGCCTTGGCGAATTCAGGGTCGAGATCGGCCTGAACAGCCAAATCCTGAAGCCGCGCGATCTGCTTGCTTTCGCGCGACGGATCAGAGGGGGGCAGGTCGTGCTGCGCCTTGAGGACGCCCACGGCCTGGGTGTGCTTGAACCGCTCGGCCAGCGTGAAGACGAGGATCGCGTCCAGACGGTCGATCGACTCGCGGTGGCCTTTCAGGACCTCGGCGGCGCGGGTCGCGGCATCCGAAGAGGTGGCGGCGGATGTGTGCATGTCAGTCAATGGCAAACCCCTTCGGCTTGAAAAGCGGGTCGATGTAATTGGCGATTTCCATCTCGATCCCGTGGGCGATCTGGCTGCCCGCCAGCTTTTCCGGCGACGGGTGGCGGTAACAGGCGTCGGTGCCGTCCACGGTGGCGGCCTCGTGGTCCTTCTTCGCGCCCAGCCGTTCGGCCAGGCGGATACTGTCGAGGTTCTTGGGGTCGATGTAGCTGACCGCGGTGTCCCACCCCAGCACCTCGTAGACGTAGCGGCGCACCCGGTGCATCGCCTCGAGCGCGTAGCCCTTGCCGGCGCGGTCGGGCCAGATGATCCAGGCCAGTTCCTTTTCCGGCCATTTCGCCGGGAACCAGCCGCCGGCCATGCCGACGGTCTCGCCGGTGTCGGCGAGGTGGATCATCCACATGCCGAAGCCGCGGATGTCCCAATGCCCGATCTCGGCGGCGTAGAGCATCCAGGCTTCGTAGGCGTTGAGCGGCCCGCCCATGAAGCGCGACCGGTACGAGCTGAACGTGGCCTTGAAGTCGGGATAATCCGCGGCCTCGGGTCCGCGCAGGACCAGCCGCCGCGTGGTGAGTTCGGGGATGACCGTCATGCCACGGCCTCCTCTTGGCGCGGCGCGTGGCGGAAAACGCAGAGGTCGTCCTGGCCGAGTTCGGCTTCGGCCGTTTCGTCGCGGAAGGCACCCAGACGGTCCATCAACGCGATGCACCGGCTGTTGCCCTGCGCCACATAGCTGGCGCAGCTGTCCCATTTCAGCGTTTCGAAGGCATAGGTCAGGACGGCTTCGGCCGCCTCCTGGGCATAACCCTGGCCCTCGGCTTCGGCGGTCAGGAACAGGCCCAGTTCGGGTTCCGGATCGGCATATTCCATGCCCAGCAGCGCGAAACCCGCCGAGGGCTGCGTCTGTGCGTCGATGGTCCAGAGCCCGTGGCCGTGCAGCAGCCAGAGCGCCACGTATTGCGTGAACTCGCTCCAGGCCGCGTCGCGGGTCATCGGGCCGTCCATGTGGATCGCCCGGTCCGAACACATGATCCCGGCGAAGGCGTCGAAATCGTAGATGCGCGGCCCGCGCAGTTGCAGTCGCCGCGTGTCCAGCGTCGCGATCTGGCCGCCCAGGCGGGCGGCATGCCGCGCGGCGATGCCGGGGCGGTGCTGTTCCACCGGCGCGGTCATGGCGCGACCTCGGGGTGGCGGTAGACCCGGGCGGTGTCGCCGCGCAGGGTGATGTCATCCTCGCGGATGGCGCCGAGCCGGGTGGCGAGCGCGATGGAGCGGGCGTTCGTCGGCGCGATGAAGCTGGGCAGACGGGTGAGGCCGAAATGCGAGGCCGCCGCCTGTCGCGCGGCGGTCACGGCCTCGAAGGCCACGCCCTTCCTTTCGTGGGCGCCGCTGATGCCGTAGCCCAGTTCCGGCTCGGGCCAGTCGAACGCATGGAAGATGCCGGCGAAGCCGATGAATGTGTCGTCATCTTTCGGGGTCACGAACCAAAGCCCGTAGCCGCGCAACTGCCAGGCCCCGGCGGCCGAGGTCAGCATCCGCCACGCGCCTTCGGCGTCCAGCGGGCCGCCGTTGAAGGCGCTGCGTGGATCGGCGAAATAGGCGCAGATCGCGTCGAAATCCGAAAGCTTCGGACCGCGCAGACGCAGGTTCTGCGTCTCGATCGCGGGGATGGCCACGGGCGCGCTCATGCCTGCGCCCTCCGGGCGAAACCGAGCGTCGCCGCCGAGGGGTGCCGCCAAAGCTCGTCCTCGCCCATGTTCTCGTTGTGATAGGTCCGCTCGTAGACCGCGCCCAGCCGGGTGGCCAGCGCCTTGGACCGGGCGTTGGACGGCACGATGTTCGAGGTCAGCGTGGTCAGGCCCAAGTCGGCATAGGCGTATTCGCGGACACGGGTCGCCGCCTCGAAGGCGATGCCGCGGCCCTCGTAACCGTCGAAGACCACCCAGCCCAGCTCCGGCTCGGGCCAGGTCTCGGGGTTCCAGACGCCCGAGATGCCAGCCGGTGCGCCGGTCTCGCGGTCTTCGATCACGAAATAGCCGTAGCCGTGCCAATGCCAGTGGCCGACCAGCATGGCGAACCAACGCCATGCATCGCCGCGGCCGGGGATGTGGCCGAAGCCTGCGCTGCGTTCGGAATCCATGAGAAAGCCCATGATCGCGGGGGCGTCGGATTTCTCCGGTCCGCGCAGGATCAGGCGTTCGGTGTCGAGCCGGGGTGCGTTGGTAAGGCTCATGACAGGCCTCGGGCAGTCTGTTCGGCGGTTGCGCCATTGGCGCGGGCGGGATGCCTCCGGCGGGAGTTTATCCGGCAAGATGAAGCAGAGACGCGCGCCGCCGGCCCGGCGGCAGCACGCGCTGGCCGGTCAGAGACAGGGATATGCGCGCCAAGCCGCATCACTTCTTCTTGCCAAAGCCCGACAGTCCCGGCGGCAGGCCCGCGCCGCCGCCCATGCCGGGCATCTTGCCGCCCATCTGGCGCGCGGCCGCTTCCAGCGCCTTGGGGTCCATGCCCGCGGCCATGTCCTCGGGCGACGGGCCGCCCTTGCCGAACATGCCCTTCATGGCCTGTTTCATCATGCCGCCTTTGCCCATCTTGCCCATCTTCTTCATCATGTCGGACATCTGGCGGTGCATCTTGAGCAGCTTGTTGAGGTCCGAAACCTCCATGCCGGCACCCTTGGCGATGCGTTTCTTGCGGCTGGCCTGCAGGATCTGGGGATTGGCACGTTCGCGCTTGGTCATCGAATTGATCAGCGCGACCTGCTGGTTCAGGATCTTGTCGTCGAGGCCGGCGTCGTTCATCTGCTTGGACATCTTGCCCATGCCCGGCATCATCGACATCATGCCTTCCATGCCGCCCATCTTCATCATCTGCTCGAGCTGCATCTTCAGGTCGTTCATGTTGAACTGACCCTTCTGGAAGCGCTTCATCATGCGCTCGGCCTGTTCGGCCTCGATCGTCTGCTGCGCCTTCTCGACCAGCGCCACGATGTCGCCCATGCCAAGGATGCGGCCCGCGATGCGGTCCGGCTCGAAGGTTTCCAGCGCGTCGAGCTTTTCGCCAAGGCCCACGAACTTGATCGGCTTGCCGGTGACCGCGCGCATCGAAAGCGCCGCGCCGCCGCGGCCGTCGCCATCCATCCGGGTCAGCACCACGCCGGTGATGCCAATACGACTGTCGAAATTTTCCGCCGTATGCACCGCGTCCTGACCGGTGAGGCCGTCCACCACAAGCAGCGTCTCGCGCGGGTTGGCAACGTCGCGCACCGCTTCGACCTGGGCCATCAGCTCTTCGTCGATGGAGAGGCGCCCGGCAGTGTCGAGCATGTAGACGTCGTAGCCGCCCAGGGAGGCTTGCGTCTTGGCGCGTTTGGCGATCTGCACCGGGTTTTCGCCCTTGACGATGGGCAGGGTGTCGACGCCGATCTGGGTGCCGAGAATCTGCAGCTGCTCCATCGCCGCGGGGCGGTTGACGTCGAGCGAGGCCATCAGGACCTTCTTGTTCTCGCGGTCCTTCAGCCGCTTGGCGAGCTTGGCGGTGGTGGTGGTCTTGCCGCCGCCCTGCAGGCCGACCATCAGGATCGGCGCGGGGGCGTTGTCGATGCGCAGGGCACCCGGCTCGCCTTCGCCCTGCAGCACCGCAATCAGCTCGTCATGCACGATCTTGACGACCTGCTGGCCGGGGGTGACCGATTTCGTCACCGCTTGCCCTGTCGCCTTGTCCTGAACCGCCTTGACGAAGTCGCGCGCCACCGGCAGCGACACGTCGGCTTCGAGCAGGGCGACGCGGACCTCGCGCAGGGCGGTCTTCACGTCATCCTCGGACAGCGCGCCCTGTTTGGTCAGCCGATCGAAGACGCCGGAGAGGCGTTCGGAGAGATTTTCAAACATGGGCCGCGGGGCCTCCTTCGACGGTTTCCGGTTGCCCCGAAGATAGGGACGACCGGCGCAATGCACAAATGCCCCCGTGGGCGCAACGCGCTGACGGAGGGCGATCCCGGGCCGAGCCCAAGGGACCGGAAGCGTGAAGACTTCCGGGATTGCGTTGGCGTTTAGGCCTGCGCCAGACGCGAGTCAAGCCCGAGCGTAGATGCACGTCGGGCGGGTGCAGCAGGCGTGGGGGCTGTTGTGTGGAAACGAAGCGCGGATCGGAAGGCCGTTGGTCTCGTCGGACGGGCGCCGCGTCGATCTTGCGGGACCCGGGCCGCATCAGGGCGCCCCGGGTCCGGCTGATGCATGATCAGGCGGCCAGGTTTTCGATCTGGTCGTTCGCGGTCTTGTGCGAGGCGTCGGGGTCGATCATCAGCCGGTCGGCGGCCACGACCGAGACATCGGTGATGCCCATGAAACCCAGCATGTGGCGCGCGTAGCCGGTGGCAAAGTCGTAATCCGAACCGACCTCGGTGCCGCCTGAGGCCACGGCGAGGATCGCGCGCTTGCCTTTCAGCAGGCCTTCGGGACCGTTCTCGGTGTAGCGGAAGGTGACGCCGGCGCGGGCGACAAGGTCGACCCAGGCCTTGAAGGTGGAGGGCACGGCGAAATTGTAGATCGGCAGGCCGATCACCAGCGTGTCGGCGGCCTCGATCTCGGCGATCAGCGTGTCGGAGAGGGCGAGCGTGGCTTTCTGCTCGTCCGTGCGGTCGTCCACCGGGGTGAAGTTGGCGCCGATCCAGGTCGAGTCGATCAGCGGCAGCGGTGTCGACAGGTCGCGCGTGGTGACCGTGGCAGGCGACAGCTTGTCGATCACCTTGTCGGCCAGTTTGCGGGACACGGAGTCGTCGTGGCGGGCGGATGCGTCGATGCGCAGAACGTGGTTGGTCATGGTCGGATCCTCTTGGATGCGTGAATTCCTGTGTGATACTTGGACCTTGCACATCCACACTCAATCGCCGCAGATACACAGCAACTGTGACGCAGCGCACACATGATGCGGAGGTCGAGGCATGGACAACTGGGACGAGATCAGAACCGCCTTCCAGGTGGCGCGGCTGGGCACGGTTAGCGGCGCCGCAGAAGTGCTGGGCGTGCATCACGCCACGGTCATCCGCCATATCGACGCGCTCGAGGCGCGCATGGGGGTCAAGCTGTTCCAGCGCCATGCCCGCGGCTATACCGCGACCGAGGCGGGGCAGGATCTTGCCCGCGTGGCGCAGACCACCGACGACCAGTTCCAGCAGCTTGCCGGGCGGATCAAGGGCCGCGGCGCAGATGTGTCGGGCGATCTGCTGGTGACCTCGCTGGTCAGCCTCGCACCGATCATGGTGCCGGCCTTGGTGGGGTTCCAGTCCATGCATCCGGGGCTGGTGGTACGCTACCTGACCGACGACCGGGTGTTCCGGCTGGAATACGGAGAGGCGCATGTGGCCCTGCGCGCGGGTCCGCAGCCGGATGAGCCCGACAACGTGGTGCAGGCCTTCGTCCCGCAGCAGGTCGGGCTGTATGCCGCGCAAAGCTATGTCGACCGCTTCGGGCTTCCGGACTCGCCCGAGGATTTCGCCGATCACCGCTTTGTCGGGCATGACAATCCCGAAAGCCGCGCCCCGTTCCAGCGCTGGCTGCACAAGACGGTACCCTATTCCTGCGTGGTGTTCCGCAGCACCGACAGCCGGGTTCTTGATCTCGCGGTCCAGTCCGGCACGGGCATCGGCTTTGTGGCCCGGCGTGACGCCGCGGCGATGGGCGGTCTGGTCGAGGTGATGCCGCCGCTCGAGGACTGGAGCTCCAACCTCTGGCTGGTGACCCATGTCGACCTGCACCGCACCGCGAAGGTGCAGGCGCTGCTGCGCTATCTCAAGGACCATATCGCGGACTGGCAGGACACATGACCGGCGCCGCCCGCGGCCATCTGGCGATGCTCTGCTTTTCGGCGCTGGTGGCTGGGTCGTTTTCCCTGGGCGGAATGGCGGCGCCGTTCATCGCGCCCGAAGCCCTGAACGCGGTGCGATTCTTCATCGCGGCGAGCGTGCTGGGGGCTGCGGCCTGGGTCACGGGAGCCGTCCCGCGCGAGGCCTTTGCCGCGCCGTGGCGATATTTCGTTCTGGCCGCGCTCTTCGTCTTCTACTTCGTGACCATGTTCGAAGGGCTGCGCACCGCCGAACCGGTCAGCATGGCGGCGGTCTTTACCCTGACGCCGATCCTGGCCGGCGGCTTCGGCTGGCTGCTGCTGCGGCAGGTCACGACACCGCGCATGGCTCTGGCATTGGCGATCGGCGGGACCGGCGCGCTTTGGGTGATCTTTCGCGCCGATCTCTCCGCCGCCATCGCCTTCGAGATCGGGCGCGGCGAGACGATCTATTTCTGGGGCTGCCTCGCGCATGCCCTCTACATCCCGATGCTGCGGCTGCTGAGCCGGGGAGAACCGGCGCTGATCTTCAACGCGGGGATTCTCGCGGCCGGAACGGTGCTGCTGTTCATCTACGGCGCCGGGTCGCTGATCCGCACCGACTGGGCCGCTTTGCCGGCAATCGTCTGGATCGCGATGGCCTATACCGCGATCCCGGCCACGGCGCTGACCGTGCCGCTGCTGCGCTTCGGGTCGCTCAACCTGCCCTCTGCCAAGGTCATGGCCTATACCTACCTGACGCCAAGCTGGGTGCTGGTCTGGGAACTGGCGCTGGGCCATGGCGCGCCGCGCGGGCTGGTGCTGGTCGGTGTGGCCATGACCGTCGTCGCCCTGCTGCTGTTGTTGCGGGACGAGGACGCGTCGGCGTCGTTGGACCCTGCGGCGGAACGAAAGACAACGGGCCGGAGTTGACACGCTACATTGGAGCGGAGGACACCATGCTACGTAATCTTATCTACCTTGTCGGCCTCGTCGTCGTCGTACTCGTGATCTTGCGACTGGCGGGGCTGGCCTGACGGGAATTCGACGGCAAGGAAGCGCTCGAACGCATCGAGATCGAGCGCTTCGAACTGCCCGAAAGCCTGCATCCAGATGCTGGCATCGCGCAGCGCATCGGGCTCCAGCTTGCACCATTTGACCCGCCCGCGCTTTTCCTGACTGATCAGCCTGGCCTGGGCCAGGATGGCCAAATGTTTGGAGATGGCCGCAAGACTGGTTTCGAACGGTTCCGCCACGTCGGTCACGGCCATGTCGTCCTCGAGCAGCATCGTCAGGATGCGGCGGCGGGTCGGGTCCGCCAATGCGGAAAAGACGATGTCCAAGTCACGTGTCATACGCTGTCGTTAGGCGGCAAAGCACGCGTCAGGTCAAGGGTGAGCCATCTCAGCCTCTGCCGAAAAAAACGGCAGGACAAGGATCGCGAGGGCACGGGTCAGGGTGCGAAACCAAAGCCTTTCGGCGGTAATTTGCGTAGGCCTTGGCGGAAACCGGCCACGAACCGCCGATTTGTGATAAACTTGTGGAACTCATTCGTGCGTTCAGATGTTGTCCAACGTATTCCACGGCTCATTTCAGAGCCTAACCCAATATTAGGGAGACCCTTCCATGCTGACCAAGATCAAGACCGCTGCTGTTGCTGCGGCAATGCTTGCGGGCACCGCGATCCCCGCCGCCGCTCAGGACAGCTGCGGCGTTGTCGTGTTCTTCAACAACGGTCAAGCAACCCTTGACGCAGCGGCTCAGGCTGCGCTGAACGATTTCCTGTCGCGCAATGCGGGTGAACCGCTGACCGTCACTGGATATACCGACGCCGTCGGTTCTGCCGCGTCGAACCAGGCGCTGTCCGAACGTCGTGCCGCGTCGGTTGCGGGCACGCTGCAGGGCGCCAACATCGTGCAGGTCGCCGGCGGAGGCGAAGCGGCTCGCCCCGGCACCAGCGGTCCGAACGATCCGGCCAACCGCCGCGTCGAGATCACCAACACCAGCTGCGTCGGCGCCACGGTCGTGCGCACGACAGGTGGCAACCCGGCGCTGGGGCCGGGCCTGGTGGTCGGCGGTCTGGGCATCCTCGCGGTGGGTGTTGCCGCGGCTCTGGACGACGGGTCGAGCGGCACCGGCACAGATTGATCGGAACGGCACACTGCGGGGATCCTCAACGATCCCGTATCTGGAAGAGGCGCTTGCGGGCGCCTCTTTTCGTCTGCCCGCAGGGGCGTCTGCTGCGGGCCTTCGGCATACTCAACCGGAAAGTTGAATAACCCCGGTTCGGGTATTTGACGTGTCGGACGGGGCGAGCAGCGTGACGCGCTTGTTTTGCCATCATGCGAAATCCCATAATATCAGATACTTATATGCAATTTTGGTGCGTCCCCAGGGTTCTTGACTCACGTCGGCCCGCCGCATAGCACATGGGCGAAGGTCCGAAAGGGGCGATAGGTGTGACTGATCCCGATCCGAAACGGCAACTTGCCGATCTGGACGCGCGGATCGCGGCGTACAAAAGCGCCAAGACACCGCCGAAATCGCACCAGGAGGAACACTATTCGCAGGCCCAGATGGCCTGGCGCATGGTGATCGAGTTGGTGGCCGGTCTGGGGATCGGCTTTGCCATCGGATACGGGCTCGACGTGCTCTTCGGCACCTTGCCCTGGCTTCTGGTGGTGTTCACGTTGCTGGGCTTTGCGGCCGGGGTCAAAACCATGATCCGAAGCGCCGCGGAGATGCAGGAAAAGAAAGTGGCCGAAGAGTCGGCCGAAGAGGACGAGAGGGATAGGCATGGCGACTGAAGCGCATGGCGGTGAAGAAGGCGGTCTGGTGTTCCACCCGATGGATCAGTTCATCGTGCAGCCGCTGTTCGGCGACGGCGCGATCAACATGTTCACCGTGACCAACGCGACGCTGTGGCTTGCCCTGACGGTGCTGGCGGTGATCGCGCTGATGGTGCTGGGTACCGGCAAGCGGGCCATCGTGCCGTCGCGCACCCAGTCGATCGGCGAACTGGCCTACGGTTTCGTCTACAAGATGGTAGAGGATGTGACCGGCAAGGACGGGGTGAAATACTTCCCCTATATCATGACGCTGTTCATGTTCATCGTCTTTGCCAACTTCCTCGCGCTGATCCCGATGTCATTCTCCACGACCTCGCATTTCGCGGTGACCGTGGTCTTGGCGCTGGCCGTGTTCCTCACCGTGACGGTGCTGGGCTTCATCAAGAACGGCGCGTCCTTCCTCGGCCTCTTCTGGGTCAGCAGCGCGCCGCTGGCGCTGCGCCCGGTGCTGGCGATCATCGAGATCATTTCCTATTTCGTGCGGCCGGTCAGCCATTCCATCCGTCTTGCCGGTAACATCATGGCCGGCCACGCGGTGATCAAGGTCTTCGCGGGCTTCGCCGCGATCGCGGTGATCTCGCCGGTGTCGATCCTCGCGATCACCGCCATGTATGGGCTCGAGGTTCTGGTGGCCTTCATCCAGGCCTACGTGTTCACCATCCTCACCTGCGTGTACCTCAAGGACGCGCTGCACCCGCATCATTAACAGACGCATCACCCAGGGCGGTGGGTTGCAAACCCACCCTACGCCCTGACGCACACCCCAATACCCAACTTCCAATCGTAAGGAGACATCTCATGGAAGGCGAACTCGCACATATCGGCGCAGGTCTGGCAGCAATCGGTTCCGGCGCAGCCGCAATCGGTGTGGGCAACGTGGCCGGCAACTTCCTGTCCGGCGCGCTGCGCAACCCGTCGGCCGCCGCCGGCCAGACCGCGACCCTGTTCATCGGTATCGCATTCGCAGAAGCGCTGGGGATCTTCTCGTTCCTTGTCGCCCTGCTGCTGATGTTCGCTGTCTAAGCCACGGTTCTGATCCTTACGCGCGGGCGGCGGCGGTACGGACCGCCCCGCCCGTTGTAGAGAAAAGTACTCCTGGAGGACGGCCACATGGCTACCGAAACAACTCAAGCCGCGGGCGACGGCCTGGCCGATACCGTCGGCGTCGCCAGCCAAGAGGCCGGCAGCGCGCCGGGGATGCCGCAGCTGGATTTCGCCACTTGGGGCAACCAGATCTTCTGGCTGGTTCTGGCGCTGATCGCCATCTACCTTGTGCTGTCGCGCGTGGCCCTGCCGCGCATCGCCGCCGTTCTGGCCGAACGCCAGGGCACGATCAGCAACGACATCGCCAAGGCCGAAGACCTCAAGCGTCAGGCCGAAGCCGCGGAAGAGGCTTATAACAAGGCGCTCGCCGATGCCCGCGCCGAGGCGCAGGCGATCTCCCAGCGCACCCGCGAGGAGATCAAGGCCGAGGTGGCCGAGGCCAACAAGAAAGCCGATGCGGAAATCGCCGCCAAGGCCGCGGAATCCGAGAAGGCGATCAACGAGATCCGGGCCACGGCCATGGAGAACGTCGAAGCCGTCGCCAAGGAGACGGCACTGGCTCTGGTCGCAGCGCTTGGCGGCTCTGCCGATGCCAAGGACGTGGATCCCGCCGTCGCCAACCGGATGAAAGGATAGTCCCATGCACAAGCTGACCGGATCCGTCCTTCTGTCCCTCGTCGCGGCCACCCCGGCCTTTGCCGCGGGCGACGTGTTCTTTTCTCTGACCAACACCGATTTCGTGGTGACGCTGGCGTTCATCCTGTTCCTCGTGGTGCTGGTCTACTTCAAGGTGCCCAGCCTGCTGGCCGGGATGCTCGACAAGCGCGCCCAGGGCATCCAGGACGAGCTGAGCGAAGCCCGCGCCCTGCGCGAAGAGGCGCAGACCCTGCTGGCCTCCTACGAGCGCAAGCAGCGCGAGGTGCAGGAGCAGGCCGACCGCATCGTCGCCCAGGCCCGCGAGGAAGCGGAACTGGCGGCGGAGCAGGCCAAGGCCGATATCGCCAAGTCGCTGGAGCGCCGTATGGCGGCCGCCGAGGACCAGATCGCCTCGGCCGAAGCCTCTGCCGTGCGCGAGGTCCGCAACAGCGCGATCACCGTCGCGGTGCAGGCGGCCAAGGACGTCATGGCCAAGCAGATGACAGACGTCGAGGCCAACAAGCGCATCGACGCGTCAATCGAAGAAGTGAGCGCCAAGCTGCACTGACGTTCGTGCGGAACGGATTGAAGGAGCCCCGGGCCGGTGGTCCGGGGCTTTTTCCGTTTCAGGGGGAGCGTGGGACGGCAAACCTTGCACGCCGGGGGGCCAGCCCCCCGGACCCCCCGGAGGTTTATCGGCAAGATGAATTGTGGGCCGTCGGGAGCGGTCAGCCGTAGTCGCGTTCGCCGAAGATGGCGGAGCCGACGCGGATGTGGGTGGCGCCGAGCGCGATGGCTTCCTCGAAATCCGCGCTCATGCCCATCGAGAGGCCGTCGAGACCATTGCGTGCGGCGAGTTTGGCCAGCAGCCCGAAATGCAGCGAGGGCGTCTCGTCCACCGGGGGGATGCACATGAGGCCGCGCACCGGCAGGTCGAGGTCGCGGCATTCGGCGACGAAGGCATCGGTGTCGGCGGGCAGGACGCCGGCCTTCTGCTCCTCCTCGCCGGTATTGACCTGGATGAAGAGCTCCGGGCAGTGCCCCTCTTCCTGGGCGATGCGGGCGATGGTCTTGGCGATCTTGGGGCGGTCGACCGAGTGGATCGCGTCGAAGAGCTCCATCGCCTGCCGGGTCTTGTTGCTTTGCAGCGGGCCGATCAGGTGCACCGACAGCCCGTCGTAGCGGGCGCGGAAGTCGGGCCATTTGCCCGCCGCCTCCTGCACCTTGTTCTCGCCGTAGATGCGGTGGCCCTGGTCGAGAACCGCTTCGACCCTGTCGTTCGGCTGGACCTTCGAGACGGCGATGAGTTGCACCGAGCCGGGGGCGCGGTCGGCGTCTTTTTCGGCCTTGGCGATGCGGTCTTGGATGTCGGTCAGTCCCATGGCGTGTCTCCCCAGGCGTCGATGAAGGGCGCAAGATCGGCCTCATAACGTTTCCACGCCTGGGCCGAGCCGGTGTAGATCGGCTGGCGCACCTGTTGCAGGCTGAGCGTCTTGACCGTGCTCTTGGCGGTGTGGAAGTCGAGGCAGCGGTCCTCCCACGGCAGGTCGGCGGCGTCGATCAGCGCGCGGATCTGCGGATCCGGATCGGTCACCAGGTCCTCGTAACGGACTTCGTAGAGCGCGCCGGCGGGCAGGCGGGTCTTCCACATGGCGATGTTGGCGCGGAAGGATTTGATTTCGGCCGCGATCTCGGCCAGGTCGTTGGCATAGCGGTGCGTGCCGAGCCGGAAATGGTTCTTGTAGATGGACAGCGCGATGTCGCGCGGGTCGCGATGCACGACGATGAAGCGCACGCCGCGCAGGGCGCGGTGCAGCAGGCCGTAGATGCGATGCGCCTGAATCGCCTTGTCGGTGACGGCGCCCGAGGTGGCGCCGGTCTGCATGCGGATCGCCTGCACGTAGCCCTTGGCGAAGTCGAAGATCTGCTGGTCCGCGGCCTCGTCCATCGGGATGAAGCCCGACTTCCTGCCGAACAGGCTCACGGTCAGGCGCGAGGCATAGGGCATCTCGCCGCCCGCCGTCACGTCGGAATGGCTGGCGAGGATCTGTTCCACCAGCGTGGTGCCGGAGCGCGGCATGCCGGTGACGAAGAGGCTGCGCACCGGCTGTTCCGGGCCGATCGGGGTCAGGTCGGCGCCGTCCTGAAAGGCGTGCAGGGCGGCGTTCTGCGCCTCCTTCTCGGCGCTGTCCTTGGGGTAGAGCTCCAGTTGCAGCGCGTTGGCCTTGTGCAGGTCGGCGAAGACCTCGCCGGTGCGTTTCTGCTGCTCCAGCGCGCGGGCGCGGGCGAAGTGGATGTGCATGCGGTCCGAGGTCGGCAGCTTCGGGTCGTGCAGGGCGCGGTCCATGCCGGTCATCACCGGGTCGTCCGCGTCGATGCGCGCGGTGGTCATGAACATGCGGTAAAGCGCGCCGGTCTTGGGATGTTTCTTGATCAGCTTGCGGAAAAGCGCGTTGGCGGCATCGAAGTCGCCGATGTTCTGGAGCGTCACCGCCTTGTCGGCCTGGCGTTTCAGGTTGCCGCGATCCTGGGCGATCAGCCGGTCATGGGCTGCCAGAGCGGCGGGATAGTCCCCGGTCGCGGTGAAGGCCTCGGTCGCGGCCTCGTTGAGGCGCGGATCGTCGGGCCGGGCGGCGAGCGCGCGGGCGAGGTGATCGGCGCGGGTCTGCTGCTGGCCCAGCTTGTGAGCGATCTCGGACAAGTTGGCGTGGATTTCGGGATGGTCTGGCAGGACGGTGAGCAGCTGCCGGAACGCCTGCGCGGCCGGCGCGATCTGGCCCGCGCGCATCATCGCCACGGCCTGATCGTAAAGCGTCTTGATCTGCTGTCTGGAAAGCGCGGCCATCCTGCCCCCTTTTCCTGAGGTGATAAAAGCCTGCGTCCCAAAAGAAAAGAGCGGACCGAAGCCCGCTCTTTCCCTTGAAGTCTGTGAAAGACTTAGAAGCTCATGCTGAGACCCAGCGAGTAGCTGTCGAAGTCGACGTCTCCGAGACCGCCGCCGTCGATGTTGCTGTGGCTGTAGCCCAGCTGCGCAGCCAGACCGCCGCCCAGGTCGTAGGACACGGCCAGGCCGTAGCCCGATGCTTCGCGACCGTCGATGCCCTGGTAGTCGTTGAACTTACCGTAGTTCAGACCCATGGACAGAGCGTTGACTTCGTAGCCGACGCCGATGCCGAAGTGACGCTGGTTCTCGAGACCCGACGGATCGAAGTCGGTCTGGGTGAACAGGACACCAGCGGACAGGCCGTTGGAGAACGCGCCGGTGACCGAGATACCGGTGGAGTTCGCAACGTCGTTCTGGGTCTGGTAACCGATGCCAACGCCGAGGTTGATGCCGGCCAGTTCGCCGTCATAGGAGAAACCGACGCCGTAGACGTTGTCGTCACCCTGGCCCTGGTTGTCCTGCTCGATCGAGAACGAGCCGGTGAACGCGTCGAAGGTGTAGTCGAAGCGTGCGATCTGACCATCTTCGTTGCCGTCGAGGCCGGAGACGAAGGTGTTCGAGAAGAAGCCGTCCTGGTCGTCGAAACCGGCGTGGGTGGTTTCGTCGTCCTGCAGCGAGCCGCCGGCCAGAGCCATTTCGGCCAGGCGTGCGTCGTATGCACCGTCGACGTCACCCATCGAGAAGGTCGCGCCGCCGAAGCTCACGAACACGGCTTCACCGCCCTGCAGGGCTTCGTTCTCGTGAACGCCGTTTGCGTTGGCTTCGTCGAGATCGATGGTGGCGCCGAAGGTCAGACCGTTGTCTGCTTCGCCGGACAGGGTGAAGCGCACTTCCAGGTCGGTCAGGAACTGGGCGTCGTCGTTGTTGTTGCCGTAAAAGTCACCGCCGAAGATACCCATTTCGGCACCACCGGTCAGAGCGACGCCGAGGTCCTGAGCGGATGCGACGCCTGCGGTTGCAACCAGCGCGGTGGATGCAAAAAGAATCTTTTTCATTGTTTCCCTCATGTGTTCGTAAGGCACGTACCAATCCGGATGTCCGGCCTTGATGAAGCTTCTATGCTCCTGCGGGCCGGGTCATTGCAAGGGAAGCCAAAATGGCCCGGGCAACAAGTGGATCAGTGATGCGCATTTGCCACAAGCCGTTCCGGGCCGCTTTGGAACTCTGCGCGCGCCCGCGAGGGGCGGGGCAAGTTCGGCTTGTCGGCGGCAGGCTTGGCAGGTATGCAAAACGCAGTGAAAAGACCGGCGGGAGCGGGAAGAATGGATAAACTGCGGATCGGACTGCGTGCAGGCCTTGTGCTGTCCCTGGTGGCGCTCGCGGGATGCGGCGCGTTCCGTCGCGACGATGCCCAGCCCGTGCAGACCCGCCCGGCCAGCGAGATCGCGGACGAGATCATCTACGGCGAACGCGGCGCGCCGGAGTCGTCGTTCTTCGACATCTTCCGGTCCCGCGGCGAAGTCGACGAGATCGGTGCGGTCAACAAGTACATCTGGAACGCGTCGCTCGACGTCCTGAACTTCCTGCCGGTCCAGTCTGTCGACCCTTTCACCGGCGTGATCAGCACCGGCTTCGGCGTGCCCCCCGGGGGCGGTCGCGCCTACCGCGCGACGATCTACGTCTCGGACCCGGCGCTCGATGCGCGGTCGCTGAACCTGGCCTTGCATACGGCCTCGGGTCCGGTCGATGCGGCCACGCTGCGCGGGGTCGAAGATGCGATCCTGACCCGCGCCCGGCAGCTGCGCCAGCAAGACACCCGATTCTGAAGCCGGAGACCGCCGCCTCGTCTCAGTCCTGCGGCGGCCGCGGCTCTGCCTTGGCCAGCCGGTCCACCCAGGCCAGGTGCTGCGGCAGACAGACCGTCTCGAGGTCATAGCTGCGCTTGACGAAATCGCGCGCCGCCCGGCCCAGACGCGCCCGCGCCGGTGCATCGTCCAGCAGGTCGCAGAGACGCTCCACCAGCCCGTCCCGGTCGAAGAAATCGACCATCCGCCCGGTCACATCCTCTTCGAGCACCTCTTTGACCGGCGCCGTGTCGCTGGCGAGGATCGCGCATTCCGCGCTCATCGCCTCCAGCAGCGACCAGGACAGCACGAAGGGGTAGGTCAGGTAGACGTGCACCCGGCTGACCTGCATCATCGCCAGGAACCGCGCATAGGGGACGCGGCCCAGAAAATGCACCCGCGCCCAGTCGGCGTCGGAAATCCGGCCGCGCACCTCGTCGATGTAGATCTGCTTCCAGCTCTGGCCCTCGGGCGGACGGGCCCCATAGCTCACCTCGTCGCCCCCCAGCAGGACAATCTGGGCATTCGGACGGCGGCGCAGGATGTCGGGCAGGGTGCGCATGAAGATGTGATAGCCGCGGTAGGGTTCGAGGTTCCGATTGATGAAGGTCACCACCTCGTCGTCGCGGGTCAGCACGTGCCCGTCTGTGACTTCGAGCCGGGCGTCCGGTTTGGGGACGATCACGTCGGTGGCGACGCCGTCATGCGCCACGGTGAGGCGATCCTGGTATTTTTCCGGAAAGGTCGCGGCCTGGAACCTCGTTGGGCTGATGCCCGCGTCCATGACCTCTTCGTGCAGGCGATTGTTTAGGTTTTTCAGGCGAATGCGCAGCGCTTCGCCCTCGCCCGTCTTGGCCGGAAATTCCGGGTCGAAGTCGAGCATCGGATAGGTGGAAAGATGATAGAGTTCGCAGTACAGGCCCAGCCGGGCCTTCGGCCAGACATCCTTGAGAAACAGGCTCTCTCCCCAACCGTGGTGGGCCAGGATCACGTCGGGTTCAAAGCCGCGGTCGCGCAGGGCCAGGGCGGCCCGATAGCAGCATGACCCGCGCAGGACCTTGGTTTCGAAATCCAGCACCCAGGGGTGGATGCCCTGCGTGCTGCGGCCGTTGATCCTGTAGGGGATCACCTGCACGCCGTTCCAGGTCGTGGGTTTTTCCACCTTCGGCGTCAGCGCCACGACCTGATGTCCCAGCCGGGCCAGCGCTGGGGCCAGGTGCTTGTACTGACCGGGAAAATTCTGATGTATGCACAATATCTTCATGAAACCGCCACCCGCGCTGACTTTTTGTGCCTTGTGGCACGGCGGGACGCGGCTCGCCAAGCTTTGCGGCGGGGATCGAGACCGCAGCGCGCCCGGCGGTGGCGGAAATGTCGCCCCCGCATCTGGACGCTGGGCTGCCCGCGGCCTATCACACCAGCGCAGAACCGCCCGCCACCCAAAGGACGCCCAAATGTCGCGCTATGATCCCGCATCGATCGAACCCAAATGGCAAAAGGCCTGGGACGACGCCCTGACCTTCAAGGCGGTGCGATCCGAGGACAAGCCGAAGTATTACGTGCTCGAGATGTTTCCCTATCCGTCGGGCCGCATCCACATCGGGCACGTACGCAACTACACGATGGGCGACGTGATCGCACGCTACAAGCTGGCCACCGGCCACAGCGTCCTGCACCCGATGGGCTGGGACGCCTTCGGTCTGCCGGCAGAGAACGCCGCCATGGCGCAGGGCATCCATCCGGGCAAATGGACCTACCAGAACATCTCGGACATGCGCGCGCAGATGAAACCGCTGGGCCTGTCGATCGACTGGAGCCGCGAATTCGCCACCTGCGATCCGGAATATTACGGCCAGCAGCAGGCGCTGTTTCTCGACTTCCTCGAAGAGGGGCTGGTCTACCGCAAGAACGCCGTGGTGAACTGGGACCCGGTCGACATGACGGTGCTGGCCAACGAGCAGGTCGAGAACGGCCGCGGCTGGCGGTCGGGCGCGGTGGTGGAGCGCAAGGAGCTCACGCAGTGGTTCTTCAAGATCTCCGACTATTCCGAAGAGCTGCTGGATGCGCTCGACGCGCTCGACGACTGGCCCGCCAAGGTCAAGCTGATGCAGGCCAACTGGATCGGCAAGTCGCGCGGGCTGCAATTCGCCTTTTCCACCATCGACGCGCCCGACGGGTTCGACCGGATCGAGGTCTACACGACCCGGCCCGACACGCTTATGGGCGCGAGTTTCGTCGGCATCTCGCCCGATCATCCGCTGGCCCGGCACCTGGAAAGGGACGACGCGGCGCTCGCGGCCTTCAGCGCCGACTGCCGCAAGATGGGCACCTCGGAAGAAGAGATGGAGAAGGCCGAGAAAAAGGGCTACGACACCGGGTTGCGCGTGCGCCATCCCTTTGACACGGCGTGGGAATTGCCGGTCTACGTGGCCAATTTCATTCTCATGGACTACGGCACCGGCGCGATCTTCGGCTGCCCGGCGCACGATGCCCGCGACCTCGAATTCGCGCGCAAGTACGAACTACCCGTGACCTCGGTCTACGCGCCCGCCATGGGCGAGGAAGGCACGTTCATCCTGCCCGAGGACGGCGGCCCGGCCTATGTGCCGCCCAAGCCCGAAACGGTGCGCTACATCAACGGCTTTGCCGGAGATGAGGCGCAGACCGCCGACCAGGCTATCGACGCCGCCATCGCCTTCTGCGAAGCCAATGGCGTGGGGCAGGGTGTCACCAAGTTCCGCCTGCGCGATTGGGGCCTGTCGCGTCAACGGTTCTGGGGCTGCCCGATCCCGGTGATTCATTGCGACACCTGCGGCGTGGTGCCGGAAAAGAAGGAAAACCTGCCGGTCAAGCTGCCCGACGACGTGACCTTCGACCGACCCGGCAATCCGCTCGACTGGCATCCGACCTGGCGTGACTGCACCTGCCCGTCCTGCGGGGCAGCGGCCAAGCGCGAGACCGACACGATGGACACCTTCGTCGATTCCTCGTGGTATTTCGCCCGCTTCACCGCGCCCTGGTCCGACACGCCGGTGGACATGACAGAGGCCGAGTACTGGATGAACGTCGACCAGTATATCGGCGGCATCGAACACGCGATCCTGCACCTGCTCTATTCGCGCTTCTTCGCCCGCGCGATGCAGCGCACCGGCAACCTGCCGGGCAAGAGCATCGAACCCTTCGATGCGCTCTTCACGCAAGGCATGGTGACCCATGCGATCTTCCAGACCCGGACAGCCGAGGGCCGCCCGGTCTACCACTACCCCGAGACGGTGGAACTGCGCGACGGCAAGGCGTTCCTCAAGGACGGCGGCGCAGAGGTCGAGGTAATTCCCTCGGCCAAGATGTCGAAATCCAAGAATAACGTCGTCGATCCTGTCGAGATCATCAGCCAGTTCGGCGCCGATACCGCGCGTTGGTTCGTCCTCTCCGACAGCCCGCCCGAACGCGACGTGGAATGGACCGCCGCCGGGGCCGAGGCCGCGGCCAAGCACCTGGGCCGGGTCTGGCGTATCGCGTCCGACATCGCCGGTGCCGAGGACGGGCCGCAAGGGACGGATGAGGCGCTTTTGCGAGAAATGCACAAGACCATCTTCGACGTGACGCAGGGCATCGAATCCTTCGGCTTCAACGCCTCGATCGCGCGGCTTTACGCCTTTACCAACACGCTGGCGAAATCCGATGCCGGGGCCAAGGCCAAGCGCGAGGCGGCGCGGGTGCTGGCGCAGCTCATGGCGCCGATGACGCCGCATCTGGCGGAAGAGATCTGGGCGCTGCTGGGCGGTCAGGGGCTCATCGCGAACGCGGCCTGGCCGGTCGCGGACGAGGCGATGATGGTCGACGACACGGTGACCCTGCCGATCCAGGTCAACGGCAAACGGCGCGGCGAGATCGACGTGCCGCGCGACATGGACACTGCCGAGGTTGAAAAGCTGGCGCTGGCGCATCATGCTGTGGTCAAGGCGCTGGACGGGGCCCAGCCCAAGAAGCTCATCGTCGTTCCCGGACGGATCGTGAATGTCGTCATCTGACCGCCGCCTGTTCCTGCTGTCCGGCCTGGCGCTCGGCGCCTGCGGCTTTGCCCCGGCCTACGGGCCGACGGGCAGCGCCGGACGGTTGCAGGGCCAAGTCATGCTGGACCCGCCGGAAACGCAGGAAGTCTACCTGCTCAACCGCCGGATCGAGGAGCGGCTGGGCCGTGCTGCCGCGGGCCGCTTTGCGCTGTCGGTGGAGGTCACCACCGAACAGGACGGCTTCGGCACGACCTCCGCGGGCAGCACCACGCGGTACCGGCTGACCGGAGAGGCCCGCTACCGCCTGCGTGACACCGTGACCGACACGCTGATCTCTGAACGCCGCGCGGTCGCCTTCACCGGCTATTCCGCCTTCGGATCGAACGTCGCGACCCTGGCGGGGGCGCGCGATGCCGAAGAGCGGCTGATGGTGATTCTGGCCGACCAGATCGTCGACCAGTTGCTGCTGCTGTCGTCCGAGCTGCCCGCATGAAACTCTCGGCGCGCGAGGCGTCGGGCTATTTCGCCAAGCCCGATCCCGACAAGACCGGCCTGCTGATCTACGGCGAGGATGCGATGCGCGTGGCGCTCAAGCGCCAGCAGGTGATCGCCGCCCTGATCGGACCCGAGGGCGAGGCCGAGATGCGGCTGGCGCGGATCCCGGGCGCCGAGTTGCGCAAGGACCCGGCGATGCTGTTCGATGCGGTCAAGGCGCAGGGGTTCTTTCCGGGGCCGCGCGTGGCCTTCGTCGAAGACGCGACCGACGGGCTGGCCAAGACCGTCGGCGCGGCGCTGGACGCCTGGCTGCCGGGCGATGCGCAGATCGTCGTCACCGCGGGCGCGCTCAAGGGCGGCAGCGGGCTCCGCAAGCTGTTCGAAGCGCATCGCAACGCCTATGCCGCCGGCATCTACAACGATCCCCCCAGCCGCGCCGAGATCGAGGCGGACCTCGCCCGCGCCGGCCTGCGCGACGTGGCACGTCCGGGCATGGACGCACTGACGGCACTGGCGCGCGAACTCGACCCCGGCGATTTCCGCCAAACGCTCGAAAAGGTGGCGCTCTACAAGCTGGGCGACGAGGCGCCGCTGACCCCGGAAGAGGTGGCGCTTTGTGCGCCGACCTCGACCGAGGCGGATGTGGACGAGATCCTGAGCGTGGTGGCCGACGGCAAATCCGCCGAGATCGGCCCGGTGATGTCGCGCCTGCACGCGCAGGGCACCAATGCGGTGACGCTGGTGATCATGGGCACCCGGCATTTCCGCGCCCTGCACGCCATCGCCGCCGGGGCGGGCAACGTGCGGATAAACTGGAAACAGCGCGACGCGATGATGCGGCAGTCGCAGGTCTGGGGCGTGCACAAGCTGGAAATGGCGCTGGAGATCCTGACCGACACCGACCTGCAGCTGCGGTCTGCCGGGCAGAAGGCGCCTGCGATGGCGCTGGTCGAGCGGGCGCTCATCCGGCTGGCGATGCTGCAACGACGGTAACGGGGAGAGAGACGCATGGGCTACACGGTGATCGGCATGGGCAAGAGCCGCGCCTTCCGGGTGCTGTGGCTGCTGGAGGAACTGGGGGCGGATTACACGCATTTGCCGGTCCAGCCGCGATCGGAGGAGGTCACGCAGCATTCGAAGCTGGGCAAGATCCCGGTGCTGCTGGACGGTGAGGCGACGCTGACCGATTCGACCGCGATCCTGACGTATCTTGCGGACAAGCACGGGCACTTCACCGCGCCTGCCGGCACCGTGCAGCGTGCCCGGCAGGACGGTTGGACCCAACGTATCCTCGACGAACTCGACGCCCTGCTCTGGACCGCCGCGCGGGACAGCTTCATCCTGCCCGAGGCCGAGCGCGTGCCGGCGGTGAAGGACAGCCTGCGCGCCGAATTCGCCCGCAACCTCGAGCGGATCAGCACCGAGATGGCGGGGCCGTTCGTCATGGGCGAGGAGATGACCGTGCCGGACATCCTGTTGACCCATTGCGGCGGCTGGGCGCGGATGGCGACCTTTCCCGAGGCCCCGGAGGCGTTCCGGGCCTATGCCAGGCGCCTTGCCGCGCGTCCCGCCTACCAAGCGGCCGCGGCGCGCTAGGGAATCGCCCTTAGGGCGATGCGAGAGACAAAGTCCGATGCGCTTGGGCATCGGCGCGGCAGGATCGCCCCTCTGGGGCGATACGAGAGACGCTGTCTCTCGTGCTCTCTGGAGGTTTATCGGCAAGATGAAGGATCAGGCCGCCGTTTCGAGGAAGGCGGCGGCGTGTTCGCCGGCCCAGAGGCCGGTGGCGAGGCAGGCGGTGAGCAGGTAGCCGCCGGTCGGCGCTTCCCAGTCCAGCATCTCGCCGCAGCAGAAGGTGCCGGGCCTGTCGCGCAGCATCAGGGTGGCGTCGAGAGCGTCGAGCGCTACGCCGCCGGCGGTCGAGATCGCCTCGTCGAGCGGGCGCAGGCCGGCATGGGGCAGCGGCAGTGACTTGATCACGGCGGCGAGCTTTTGCGGGTCCTGCGGCAGGGGGCGCGCGCATTCGTTGAGCAGTGCGATCTTGGCGGCATCGAGACCGCAGGCGCGGCGCATGCGGTTCGGCAGGCTTTGCTTTGCCGGTTGCGACGCCAGCTTTCTTGCCAGGTCGCGGGCAGTCTGGTCCGGAGCGAGATCGACGCGCAGCGGCGCGCCCGCGCGCAGGGCCGGTGACAGCGGGTAAAGGCCGCCGCCTTCGAGGCCATGCGCCGCGATCACCGCCTCGCCGCGCGACAGCCGCGTGCCGGCGAGGAAGGCGACGTTCTTGAGCGGCGCGCCCAGGTGCGGCGCCATGTGACTGGACCAGGCGATCGTGATGCCGGTGTTGGCGGGCGCGAACGGGGTGACCGCGATGCCGCCGGCGGCGAAGATGTTGGCCCATTGCCCGTCCGACCCCAGCCGCGCCCAGCTGGCGCCGCCCAGGGCGAAGACCACGGCCCGGGCGCCGACGCGCAGGATCTCTCCGGCGGTCTGGAAGCTGTGGGTGCCGGGGTTCTCCCACCCGGTCCAGCGCCAGTGGGTGCGGCGGTCGAGGCCCAGATCGGCGAGCCGTTCGAGCCAGGCGCGCAGCAGCGGCGAGGCCTTCATCGCCGTCGGGAAGACCCGCCCGGTGGAGCCTGTGAAGGTCGGCTGGCCGAGGCCGTCGGCCCAGGCGGCGACCGCGTCGGGCGGGAAATGTTCCAGGATCGGACGCAGCATCGGCGCAGCGGCGCCATAGGCGTCGAGGAAAGAGCCGAAGGCTTCGGCCTTGGTGAGGTTGAGGCCGGATTTTCCGGCCATCAGGAACTTGCGTCCGATCGACGGCTTTGCCTCGCAGAGCATGACGCGGTGCCCGGCCGAGAGCAGGGCGTCGGCGGCCATCAGTCCCGCCGGCCCGCCCCCGATGACAAGCGCATCTGTCCGGATCGCGGCCACCGGTCAGGGCCGCGGCGACGGGTCCGGCGCGGCAGCCGGACCGGTGCGCATTTCGATGACGCGGTGCGGGTAGGGGATGTCGATGCCGTTCTCCTTGAGCGCGTTCCAGATCAGGAACAGCACGTCCGAGGCGTACTTGTTCTTGCCGTCGTCAATGCCGTTTACCCAGAACTCCCCCCCGAAGTCGATGCCCGACTCGCCGAATCCGCGCAGCTCCACATCTGGCGGTTCGGGGTCCTGCAACACGCCGGGATGGGTGGCGACGGCGGCGGCGATCAGGCCGGGGATGCGGTTGATGTCGGTGTCGTAGGAGACCGAGAAGTCGACCGAGTAGCGGTTGGCGCTGCCCTGGTCGGAATAGTTGACGATCCGGGTGGTGATGAAATCCTCGTTCGGCACCACGATCCAGCGGCCGTCGAAGGTTTCGAGGATCATCGCCCGGGCGGTGGTCCTGACGATGGTGCCGGCCTGGCCGTTGTCGAGCTCGACGTAGTCGCCCACGGTCGCCTGGCCTTCGAGAAGCAGGATCACGCCGGAGATGTAGTTGGCGACGATGCGTTGCAGCCCGAGCCCGATCCCGACGCCCAGCGCGCCGCCCAGCACGGCGAGCGAGGTCAGCGGGATGCCCATGATGGTCATCAGCAGCAGGAAGGCCGCGCCGAAGATCGCGATCTCGGCCGCCTTTGCGGCCAGTTGCCGCGTCGCCGGGCGCATATCCTGGCGTTCGATGTATTGCGCGCTCTGGTCGTTGGACCAGCGTCCCAGCCAGAAGAGCAGTGTGCCCGCGATGACCCCGCGCAACAGCGCCAGGGCCGAGAAGGAGATCGTGCCGAGGCTGAGGATGACCGCGTCGAGCCGGGCGGTCACGTCGTCGAGGATGCCGAAGGCATAGAGGAGCATCGCCGGCATCAGCACATAGCGGCCCAGCAGCTTGAGGAAGGGATCGCTCACCATGTCACGGACGAAGGCGCGTGCCGCCAGCACCAGGAACAGCCGCTGGCCGAAGGCGATGACCGCGCCCGAACCGAAGAGCTGCCGCGTGATCTGCTCTCCGAGTCCGGTCAGGGCATAGGCCAGAAGCGGCAGGATCAGCGGCAAGAAGATCAGCGCGAACCGCCGGGCCCGGGACAGCGCGCCGGTGCTCTCCGCGGGCGGTGTCAGCCACTGCGCGAGCCACGGCCGCAGCTGCCGGGCGATGAGCCAGGCCAGGATGAAGGCGGCGGCGATCAGCGCGAATTGCGACCAGACGGCGGGCGAGACCAGCCAGCTGCGGGCGGTGTCCCAGCCGATCAGCCCGTAGTCCGCCGCGCGCTGCACGATCTCCGGTTGGGTGGAGAGGCCCCAGTCCATCGGCGCCGCCTTGTCAGTGTCAGTTCGCGGCGCAGATTATGCCCCGGATCAAAAGGGGGCAATGGTGACGGAAAGCGATCCGATCTGCGCGCTGTGCGGGCGTCCGGTGCCGAAGGGCGTCCGGCAAAGCCTGCATCACCTCGTGCCCAAGCTCAAAGGCGGCAAGGGCGGGCCGGTCGTGCTGTTGCACCAGATCTGCCACAACGAGATCCACGCCAGCCTGACCGAGGCAGAGCTTGCGCGCGATTACGACACGCCGGAAAAATTGCGCGCCCATCCGCGGCTGGCGGCCTTCGTCAAGTGGGTGGCGAAACGTCCGCCGGGGTTTCACAAGCGCAGCGCCGGCGGGCGGCGCAAGCGCTAGGGGCGCGCGAGGGTGTAGGCCTTGCGCATCACCGTGGGCAGGGCGTCCGGATCGAAAACCTCGGGGTCCACGAAGTCGCCGCGCAGGGGCGCGCGGTCCATCGGCACCAGCGCGGTCTTGACCGTCAGGCGCAGGTGGAAATGGGTGAAGGTATGAAGCGCCTCGGCCCCGAGCGTCTTCCATTCGGCGCGGATCGGCGGGTCTTCGGCGGGGGCGTCGGACCAGTCCGATCCGGGCCAGCCCAGCATTCCGCCCAGAAGCCCCTTGTCGGGCCGGGTCTCCAGCAGCCAGGCGCCGTCGATGCGCCGCGCGAGATAGACGATGCCAAGGCGCACGGGCTTTTTCTTCTTGGGGCTTTTCTTCGGCAGCTCGGTCGCGGTGCCGTTGACGAAGGCGGCGCAGCTGGGCCGCCAGGGGCAGAGCCCGCAGGCGGGTTTGCGCGGCGTGCAGATCGTGGCGCCGAGGTCCATCACCGCCTGGGCATAATCGCCGGGCCGCTCCTGCGGCGTGAGGCTTTGGGCCATCTCGGTCAGGATGGGCTTCGCGGCAGGCAGGGGCGTGTGTTCGTCGTGAAGCCGCGCCATGACCCGTTCAACGTTGCCGTCGACCACGGTTTCTGGCGCGTCGAAGGCGATGGCGCTGATTGCGGCGGCGGTATAGGGGCCGATGCCTGGCAGGGTGAGCAGGGTGGCATGATCGGCGGGAAAGGTGCCGCCGTGCTCGGACGTGACCACGCGGGCGCATTTCAGCAGGTTGCGGGCGCGGGCGTAGTACCCCAGGCCCGCCCAGGCGGCCATGACCTCGGCATCCTCGGCGGCGGCAAGGTCGGTGACCCGCGGCCAGAGCGTGGTGAACTTGACGAAATAGTCGCGCACCGCCGCCACCGTGGTCTGTTGCAGCATGATCTCGGACAGCCAGATGCGGTAGGGGTCGGGGCGGACGCCCGCGCGCCGTGCCGCCGGCCCCACGCGCCAGGGCATGGCGCGCGCATGGCGGTCGTACCAGTCCAGCAGCGCGCCTGGGTCGGCGGGTTCACGCAACTCTCAACCTCCTGTGATGGCGCCCGCGCTCTTGGGGCTGGCGAGGGCGGCCCTCGCCCCTTAGAATAGGAAGCCAGAGAGGGATTCAAGCCATGGCCAGACGATCCGGCACATCGAAGGGTTTCGCCCGTACCGCGACGCTCCTGCAGGGGCAGATACGGCGCGCCAGCGAAAGCCGCGGCTTTGCGCAGTCCCGGGTGCTGACCCATTGGCCCGAGATTGCCGGAGAGGATGTTGCCGCGATCAGCCGCCCGGTGGACATCGGCTTTGGCAAGGGCGGGCTGGGGGCGACGCTGACGCTGCTCACCACCGGCGCGCAGGCACCGATGCTCGAGATGCAGAAAGAGCAGATCCGCGCCCGCGTGAACGCGGTCTACGGCTACAATGCCATCGCGCGCATCCGCATCACCCAGACCGCCGCCACCGGCTTTGCCGAAGGGCAGGCCGATTTTCAGCACCGGCCGCGCCCGCGCGCCGACGCGGCCGCCGCGCCCGAGGTTGTCGCCCGCGCGCGCGCCTCGACCGAAGCGGTGGGCGACGACGCGTTGCGCGCAGCGCTTGAACGTCTGGCCGCGAACGTCATATCCAGATCCAAAGGCTGAGGCATCCGCCCCGGCCCCATCGACCAAAGAGGACCTTCCATGACCCGTACCTTTGCCGCCGCCGCCCTGGCATTCGCTCTGATGGCCGGAGGCGGCCTCTGGCTGTCGCAAAGCGCCGGCACCGCCCCGGCGGAACTGCCCACGGGCGCCGCCAATGCCCAGGCCGCCGAGGTCGACACCAGCACGATCCAGGAAATGGTGCTGGGCAACGAGGAGGCCGAGGTCGAGGTGATCGAATACGCCTCCTTCACCTGCCCGCATTGCGCGACCTTCCACCAGAACGTCTATGGCGATCTCAAGGCCAACTACATCGACACCGGCAAGATCAAGTTCACCTACCGCGAGGTCTATTTCGACAAGTACGGCATGTGGGCGTCGATGATCGCGCGCTGCGAGCCGTCGAAGTTCTTCGGCATCGCGGACCTGATCTACAAGGGCCAGTCGGACTGGGTCCAGGCCGGTGGGGACGGCGCCATCGCCGACGAGCTGCGCAAGATCGGCCTGATCGCCGGGATCGACAACGCCAAGCTGGAGTCCTGTCTGACCGACGGCGACAAGCTGCGCACGCTGGTCGCCTGGTACCAGGAAAACGCCACCGCCGATGACGTCCAGTCGACCCCGACCTTCATCATCGACGGGCAGAAGTATTCGAACATGAACTACGCCGATTTCTCGGCCATCCTGGACGAAAAGCTCGGCGAATGACCTCTGCCCCACGCGGGCCGCTCGCCGGCCTCAAGGTCATCGAGCTGGCCCGTATCCTGGCCGGTCCCTGGGCCGGCCAGACGCTTTCCGATCTGGGCGCCGAGGTCATCAAGGTCGAAGCGCCGCAGGGCGACGACACCCGGCGCTGGGGGCCGCCCTTCATCGAACGTGAAGACGACCGGACGGCGGCCTATTTCCATTCCTGCAACCGGGGCAAATCCTCGGTGGTGGTGGACCTCGCAAGCGACGAGGGCCAGGAACGGATGCGCGAACTCATCGCCGACGCCGATATCCTGATCGAGAATTTCAAGGTCGGGGGCCTGCGGAAATACGGCATGGATTACGACAGCCTGTCGGCGCTCAATCCCGCTCTGATCTACTGCTCGATCACCGGCTTCGGGCAGGACGGGCCGTACGCGCACCGGGCGGGCTACGATTACATCATCCAGGGCATGTCGGGGCTGATGTCGATCACTGGAGATCCCGACGGTCAGCCGCAGCGTGCGGGCGTGGCGGTGACGGACCTCTTCACCGGGGTCTATTCGGTGGCGGCGATCCTCGCCGCGGTGCACCAGCGCCATGCCACCGGGCGGGGCCAGCATATCGACATGGCGCTGCTCGACTGCGCGGTGTCGGTGACGGCGAACCAGGCGATGAACTACCTCGCCACCGGCACGCCGCCGGGGCGGACGGGCAACTACCACCCGAACCTCACGCCCTACCAGGTCTTCGATTGCGCCGACGGGTTCATCATCATCGCCACCGGCAACGATGCGCAGTACCGGCGCCTCTGCCGACTGCTGGGTCTCGAGGAGATGGCCGAGCACCCGGATTTTCTGACCAACGCAGACCGCATCGCCAACCGGTCCGAGATGACCGCGCGCCTGACCGCGGCGACACTCACCCGGACCAAGGCCGACCTGCTGGCCGCCTGCGAGGCCGAAGGCGTGCCCGCCGGGCCGATCAACGACATGGCCGAGGTCATGGCCGATCCGCAGGTGCAGGCGCGCGGCATGCGGATCGCCCCGGGCGACGTGCCCGGCCTGCGCGCGCCCTTCCGGTTTTCCGATGCCGAACTGGTCCTGGACAGGCCGTCGCCCAAGCTCGGTGAAGGTTAGGCGGGGGCTGCAAGCGCCGGAGCCTCCGGCGGGAGTTTATTGGCAAGATGAAGACGGGCGCGCAACGCGGTCCCTTCATCTTGCCCCTAAATCTCCGGGGGTTTGGGGGCTGGCCCCCAATCCAGCGCTCGGTATCAGGACTGCCGCCCGCATTGAAAGCGCGGCAGCGGTGCATTCATGCCAGATGATCCACAACCATCAGCGTCTGCGCCAGCGTCTCCACCCGGCCCAGCCATTCCGACACCAGCTTGGGATCGGAGGGCGCAGCCGAGACGCCAGGCGGGATCTGCCGTAGCATCACCGCGTCCACCGCCCAGGACACCGGGTGCGACACCAGCCGCGCCATCGCCGTGCCGCGGGCATCGCCATGGGCGTCCATCACATAGGTCCGGTGCCAGGCCGGTCGGCCCTCGGCCTCGGCCAGGAGCGACACGCACATGACCACGCGGTCCGGTTCTTCCTCTTCATAGGCGTTCTCCGCCAGCAGCCGCTGCGCCAGGGCGTTCAGCGCCGCGTCGTCCGCCGTCTCGACTGTGTCGAAGATCGGCGCCCAGGCCTCCGACCAGCCGTTGAGCCGCAGCGTCCCGCGCACGAAGGTCTTCACCTTCCATGTCGGGTCGAAGTGGTACTGCTCGATGAAGGGCAGGCTGTCGCGGTTCGGATAGACCTCGAAGCTTTCCGGCACCGGCAGCGGCGCATCGTAGCGGCTGAGCGCGTCCCAGGGGCGCGCCACCTCGAGCTCTGAAAAGGCACGGATCGACCGCGACGGGGAGCGCAGCGCCTTCAGCACGCCCACCGGTGCCCAGCTGAATTTGTAGCGAAAGGCGTTGGGATGTTTCGGCACACCGCCGCAGTAGGAGGTGAAGCTGAGCGCATTGGCGGGATCGTAGGCGGCGCTGCTGCGGTAGGCCGCCACGAGGTGATGCGCCATCAGGTGGTCGATGCCCGGGTCGAGCCCGACCTCGTTGACAAGGCACACTCCCTTGATCTGCGCGCGGGCGTGCAGCGAACGCATGTCCGGCGCGATGTAGGAGGAACTGACGAAATGCGCGCTGCGGTCGATGGCCATTTCGGCCAGCGGCACGTGAAAGTCCGCAGGCAGCATCGACACGACCACGTCGCCCGGTTGCACCTCGGCGCGCAGCGCCGCCATCTCGAATTCGTGCAGGCGCTGGGTCAGGTCGCCGACCGCGTCCTCGGCCTTGTCGAGCGTGCGGTTCCAGACCGTCACCTCGTGCCCGTCCGAGATCAGCCGCCGCAGGCCGGGAATGGCCGAAAGGCCCGTGCCGCACCAGTGAATCGTCATTGCGCCCCCTCTTTCACATGCGTTTCGAAGACGGCGAAGGCCCGTCCCCAGGCGCCGCTGTCGAGATCGCCGAGCGTCATCAGCGTCGGCAGAAGCTGTTCGGCGAAATCCTCGGAGCTTTCGACCGGCAGCAGCGACGGAAGGTTGTCGATGGCCGTCACATCGAGCACCGGGTCGTCGTGGACGCGCAGGGCCGGTTCGTCCCAACTGGTGGTCCGGTCGTAGACCTTGATCGGGGAAAAGTCGCTGTCGGGATCGCAGGCGATGTCGCCGATCACCCGCAGCGTCCGCGGATCGGTGCAGGCCGAGGCTGGCACGAAGACCGGCGTGCCGGGCTGCGCGAGGATGCAGTTGAGGAAGATCTCGTGCTCCAGAACCTCGGGGAACGGCCCGCCATGGGCGGTTTCGGCCATGTCCCATTGCGTGACCCCAAGACCCAGCGCGGTGCAGAGGTCGGTGGCACCGCTGCCGACGCGGCCCTTTGCGCCGATCACCAGCGCGCGGGGGCGGCCTGTGCCGTCCCGGACGAGCCGGGCCTGCAAGTCGTCGAGAAGGCTCTTGGCGTCGTGGTAGGTGCTGACCGGGCCGCAGATGCCGCCCTCCTGCTGCGCCAGCCAGCATTTCAGCGCCACCGCCGCACCGGCATAGCCTGCCCAATAGCCGAAGGCAGCGACGCGGCGGCCGTTGGCCGAGGTTAGGTATTCCAGGTCGTAAAGCGTGCCGCCGCCGGCGCGGAACCGCTTCAGCAGGCGCTGGCCCGCGGGCTGGCCCTTGAAAGCATGTCCGAACATGATGTGCCGGTGCTTCAGGGGCGTGCCGTCATCCGGCAGTTCCTTGAGGCCGAAGATCAGCGTATCCTCCGGCGCTCCGGGCCAGCTGTTTTCCGGGGCGATCACCGCGCCGGCGGCGCGGTAGCCGCTGAGCGGGATGGCGCGCTGGCCGCTGGACTCGACCGTGACGTCGATGTCCCTGGCCAGAAGCGCCGCCACCCCGTCCGGGGTCAGGCCCACGCGTTCCTCGTTCGGGCGCTGTTCCGCGCGCACCCACAGATGTGTCATGAAGTCCCCCGCATTTGCCACGAAGTTATCCCAGCCGGCCCACGGGGAAAAGGGGCATCACAGGTGGGTCCAGGCGTGCTGGCGGTCGCGCTGGTCCAGGTGTGGCGTCGCGTTGAACTGGGTCAGCGCGAGGCCCGTCGCCAGCGGCTGGAACCGGTGCAGCGAGGCGTTGCGGATGGCAAGGCAGGCATGCGCCATTACGGGCAGGTCCAGCGCCATGGTCACCCGCATTGCCATCCCGATCACGCCGCCCGAGGTCACCACCAGCGCCCGGCCGGTTCCGGCGGCGATCTCGTGCAGCGCATCGCTGACCCGCGTTTCGAAATCGTCAAAGCTTTCGGGCGCGCCCTCGATCGCGCCGTCGCGCCAGAGGCGGTAGAGCGTCGGCAGGTGGTAGACGAAGCTTTCGCGGTCGGTCGGGACGGGGATGCCGTGCTGATCCGCCATCAGCGCGGCGATCGTGAAATACTCCAGTTCGTTGAGCCGCTTGTCCAACACCGTTTCCGTGTCGCAGGGCGCGGCGATGCCGGCGGCGGTTTCGACATGGCGGCGCAGGGTGCCGCTGTAGACGCGGGCAAAGACGTCGCCGGTGTCGCGCAGATACTCCCCCAGCCAGCGCGCCTGGTCGTGGCCCAGCGGACTCAGCCGGTCATAGCCGCCCTCGTCGCGGGCGCTGGAATTGGCCTGTCCATGGCGGACGAGCGTGACATGGGACATGGGCAGCCTCTCTTTCGGCCTGCCTCTTAGGCAAGGCGGTGGCGGAAGGAAAGAGAGAGGAAAGACAGGGCGGCCGTTGGCCCGGCGCCGGGGCGTCTGGCCGGGGCGGCATCCGCCCCGGCGGAAGGCGTCAGGCCAGCGACTCGTCGATGCCCTTGCAGGCTTCGACCAGGCCTTTGACGGCGTTGACCGAGTTGTCGAACATGGCCTGTTCTTCCTTGGTCATCTTGATATCGACGATGCGTTCGATGCCACCTGCGCCGATGATCGTCGGCACGCCGACGTAAAAGCCCTTGAGGCCGAATTCGCCGTCGCACCAGGCCGCGCAGGGCAGCAGGCGCTTCTGGTCCTTGAGATAGGCCTCGGCCATCTCGATGGCGGAGGTCGCGGGGGCATAGAAGGCCGAACCGGTCTTCAGCAGGCCGACGATTTCGGCGCCGCCGTCGCGGGTGCGCTGGACGATCGCGTCGAGCTTGTCCTGCGTGGTCCAGCCCATCTTCACGAGGTCGGGCAGCGGGATGCCCGCCACGGTGGAATAGCGGGTGAGCGGCACCATCGTGTCGCCGTGCCCGCCGAGGACGAAGGCGGTCACGTCCTTCATGGACACGTTGAACTCGAGGCTCAGGAAGTGGCGGAAGCGGGCCGAATCGAGCACGCCGGCCATGCCGCAGACCTTGGCATGGGGCAGGCCCGAGAATTCGCGCAGCGCCCAGACCATCGCGTCGAGCGGGTTGGTGATGCAGATGACAAACGCATCCGGCGCGTTGGCGGCGATGCCCTCGCCCACGGCCTTCATCACCTTGAGGTTGATGCCCAGCAGGTCGTCGCGGCTCATGCCCGGCTTGCGCGGCACGCCAGCGGTGACGATGCAGACGTCCGCCCCGGCGATGTCGGCATAATCGTTGGCGCCTTTGAGCGAGGCGTCGAAGCCCTCGGACGGGCCGGATTCGGCGATATCGAGCGCCTTGCCCTGCGGGGTGCCCTCGGCGATGTCGAACAGGACGATGTCGCCCAGTTCCTTGATCGCTGCCAGGTGGGCAAGCGTGCCGCCGATCTGTCCGGCGCCGATAAGGGCGATCTTGGGTCTGGCCATGGATGCTGTCTCCGCTCCGTTGCAAATTTCCGGCATGGCTAGAACTTTGCGCCGCGCCGCGCAAGTCCGCCGCACTGCGGCACGCGCATGCCGCGGGGGTGTCATCGCGGCGGTGTTCGCGCTAAAGCAAAGGAATAGAGGGCTTTAGGGGGTCGGTCGTGGCGCTTCTGGACTGGACGATTCTCGCCGTGGCGGCACCGGCGGTGGTGTTCGCAGGCATCTCCAAGGGCGGTTTCGGGTCCGGCGCGGCCTTTGCCAGCGCCTCGATTCTGGCGCTGGTGGTGGAACCGGGGGTGGCTCTGGGGATGATGCTGCCGCTGCTGATGCTGATCGACGCGGCGAGCCTGAAAGCCTACTGGGGCAAGTGGAGCTGGCCGGATGCGAAGCTGCTGATGCTGGGCGGCGTGCCGGGCACGGTGCTGGGCGCGGTGTTCTACGCGCAGGCGGACCCGGACGTGATCCGCTTCCTGATCGGGGCGATCTCGGTGCTGTTCGTGGCCTGGCAACTGGCGCAGAGCACCGGCCTGATCGGCCTTGCGCAGCGCCGGTTCGGTGCCAAAACGGGGTTCGTCACCGGGCTGGTGTTGGGGTTCACCAGCTTCGTCAGCCATGCGGGCGGGCCTGCCGCGGCGGTTTATCTGTTGGGTCAGAATCTGGACAAGACCACCTACCAGGCAACGACCGTCGTGGTGTTCTGGGCGATGAACGTTCTCAAGGCCGGCTTCTACGCGGCCATGGGCATCTTTACCTGGCAGACGCTGGGACTGGACCTGGTGCTGGCGCCCTTTGCGGTTTTCGGCACCTGGCTCGGCATCCGCGCCCACCGGATCGTGCCGGAGCGGGTGTTCTTCGGGCTCACTTACGTTTTGCTGACGGTCACCGGGGCGAAGTTGATTTTCGATGCGCTGACCTGAGCCGGGGATCGCCCGGGTGGGACCCGGGCGATACGAGAGACCAGTCTCTCGTGCTCTCTGAGGGTTATTGTGAACCGAAGAAGGGGAAAATGTCGTTCAGGCGTCTTCGCCCGGTGGCGGCAGCGCCTCGACCATGGTTTCGAAGGCCTGGCCGCTGGCGACGAGGCAGGTCAGCCCCTCTGTCGTGGTGACGGTGATCGTCCAGGTGCCGCTTTCGGTGGAGGCGAAGACCTCGATCACCGCGTTGTTGGCGCCTAGGCCGATGCTTTGCAGGGTTTCGCCGTATGTGCTGGCCAGCCGTTCGACGACGCGCTCGCGCGGGGCGCATTGCGCGGTGGCGGCCAGCGCGGGAGGCGCCGTGGCGGGGATCGCCAGCAGGCTGGCCAGAAGGAGAAAACGGGTCATGTCGGTCCCTTTCGTCGGGGGGCGCGGCGGGGCCGCTGCAGCGGGTCCTCTTGAATGCGGCGCAGGGTCCGCCTGCCTGTTTCAGGTCTGCTGAAACTCTGCGCGCCTGCTCCTTCAGAAAGGGTTAACGGTCCGGACGCGGCGGAAATCCGGCGGATTTTGCTGCGCTGCGGCACGTTCGGGGTTGAAATGTATGCCAATGTATGCGCATCGTCCGCGCAAGATTGTTTCCCAAGGAGACTCGGATGACCCTCAACACCCGCCCCTTCCGTTCGGTTCTGTATCTTCCCGCCTCCAAGGAGCGCGCGCTCGACAAGGCGCGCACGCTGCCGGTGGATGCGATCATCTTCGACCTCGAAGATGCGGTGGCGCCCGAGGAAAAGGTGCGCGCGCGCGAGACGCTGTCGGCGGCATTGGCGACGGGCGGCTACGGCCACCGGGCGCGGATCGTTCGGATCAACGGGTTCGACACCGAATTCGGCGCCGAGGATGCCAAGGCGGTCGCGCAGATGGAGTGCGACGCGGTTCTGCTGCCCAAGGTCGGCCATCCCGAGCAGATCGACGCGCTGGCCGAGATCACCGGCGACCTGCCGGTCTGGGCGATGATGGAAACGCCGCGCGGCATGCTGAACGCCGCGCAGATCGCCGCGCATCCGAAGCTTGCCGGCATGGTGATGGGCACCAACGACCTGGCGCGCGAACTCAACGCGCGGGCCCGGGCCGACCGCTTGGCGATGATGCCGGGCCTGGGGCTCTGCCTGCTCGCCGCCAAGGCGGAAGGCAAGATTGTCATCGACGGGGTCTACAACGCCTTCAAGGACGAGGACGGGCTGCGCGCCGAATGCAAGCAGGGTCGCGACATGGGGTTCGACGGCAAGTCGCTGATCCATCCGGCACAGATCGATGTGGCGAATTACGAATTCGCGCCGAGCCAGATGGAAATCGCCCTGGCGCGGCGGCAGATCGCCGCCTTCAACCACGCCCAGAGCGAGGGCCGCGGCATCGCGGTGGTCGACGGGCAGATCGTCGAGAATCTACACGTTGTCACCGCACAGGGTCTTCTGGCAAAAGCACAGGCAATCGAGAAGATTGCAGCGGAGTAACTCATGGCCCTTCTGATCCTCGGCATCGCCCTCTGGGTGGCCGCCCACCTGTTCAAGCGTCTTGCGCCCGAGGCGCGGGCGAACATGGGCAATGCCGGAAAGGGGATCGCCGCGGCGGGCATCCTCGCCGGTCTCGTGCTGATGATCCTGGGCTACCGCGGCGCCGAGTTCATCCCGGTCTGGAGCCCGCCCGCGTTCCTCACGCATGTCAACAACCTGCTGATGCTGGGGGCGGTATTCCTTTACGGGATGTCGGCCACCACGGGACGGCTGCGCGGCAAGATGCGGCATCCGCAGCTGACGGCGGTCAAGGTCTGGGCGGTGGCGCACCTGCTGGTCAACGGCGATCTGGCGTCGATCGTGCTCTTCGGGTCGATGCTGGCCTGGGCGGTGGTCGAGGTGATCGTCATCAACCGGTCCGAGACCTGGGACCGGCCCAAGCCCGGCCCCGCCAAGAAGGACCTCGTGCTGGTGATCATCACGCTGGTGATGTTCGTCGTCATCACCGCCATCCACAGCTGGCTCGGCGTCAATCCGTTCGGAGGATAAGCGCATGAAACTGTACCGCTTCCTGACCGAGGACGACACCTCGGCCTTCTGTCACAAGGTTAGCGCCGCGCTCGACAAGGGCTGGGAGCTTTACGGCCCGCCCACCTATGCCTTCGACGCGGCCAACGGGGTGATGCGTTGCGGCCAGGCGGTGACCAAGGAGGTGCCGGGAGACTATTCGCCCGACCTCAAGCTGGGCGCGCAATGATGAAGGATCAGGCGACCGTGTCGAAGACGAATGCAGGCTTCTTTTTCGAGGACTACCACATCGGCCAGGTGATCCGGCACGCGGTGCCGCGTACCGTCGGATCGGGCGAGCGGGCGCTTTATCATGCGCTCTACCCGGCGCGTCATGCGCTTTATTCCTCGGATGCCTTTGCGCAGGGCTGCGGGCTGGCGGCCTCGCCGCTGGACGATCTGGCCGCCTTCCACGTCGTCTTTGGCAAGACCGTGCCGGACGTGTCGCTGAACGCCCGCGCCAACCTGGGCTATGCCGAGGGGCGTTGGCTGATGCCGGTCTGGCCGGGGGACACTTTGCGGTCGGAATCCGAGGTCATCGGGCTCAAGCAGAACTCCAACGGCAGGACCGGGGTGGTCTGGGTCCGCTCGCGCGGGATCAACCAGCACGACGACGTGGTGATCGACTACGTCCGCTGGGTCATGGTCAAGAAACGCGACGAGGATGCGCCTGCGCCCGAGACGGTGGTGCCCGACCTGAAACCGGTCCTTGATGTGTCGGATCTGGCGATTCCCGAGGGCCTCGACTTCTCGGGCTACGATTTCGGACTGGCCGGAGAGCCGCACCGCTGGGGCGATTACCAGTTGGGCGAGACCATCGACCATGTGGATGGCGTGACCATAGAGGAAGCCGAGCACATGATGGCGACGCGGCTCTGGCAGAACACGTCCAAGACGCATTTCGACGGCACCATGCGCGACGACGGTGCGCGGCTGATCTACGGCGGGCACGTGATTTCCATGGCGCGGACGCTGTCGTTCAACGGGCTGGCCAATGCGCAGATGATCGCCGGCCTGAACGGCGGGGCGCATGCGAACCCGTGTTTCGCCGGTGATACCGTGCGCGCCTGGTCCGAGGTGCTGGACAAGGCCGAGACCGGCGCGCCGGGCGTCGGCGCGATCCGGCTGCGGCTGGTGGCCACCAAGGGCGGTGCGCCCTTCACCCTGCGCGGCGAGGACGGCAAGTACCTGCCGCATGTGCTGCTGGATCTGGATTACTGGGCTTTGATGCCGATGTGATTGGCCGAGCCGGTCGTCGGCTCGGAACGGATACGGGCCTCGTCGCAGCACCCTGCGCGAGGCCCGCCGTTCTTAGCTGCGCACCATCTTCTCGTAGCTTTCCGAGATGTCGCGGGTGATCGCGCCGACCTCGAAGTTGTAATCGCCGATCTGGCCCACGGGTGTGACTTCTGCGGCGGTGCCGGTCAGCCAGCACTGTTCGAACCCTTCCATCTCTTCGGGCATGATGTGACGTTCGTGCACCTTGATCTGTTTGTCCTCCAGCATCCCGATCACCGTCTGGCGGGTGAGGCCGTTGAGGAAGCAGTCGGGCAGGGGCGTGTGCACCTCGCCGTCCTTGACGAAGAATATGTTGGCGCCGGTCGCCTCGGCCACGTAGCCCCGGTAATCCATGAAAAGCGCGTCCGAACAGCCCTTTGCCTCGGCCGCGTGTTTCGACGTGGTGCAGATCATGTAGAGGCCCGCGGCCTTGGCATGCACCGGGATCGTCTCGGGCGAGGGGCGTTTCCACTTGGAGATGTCGAGCTTTGCGCCCTTGAGCTTGGCGTCGCCGTAGTAGTTGCCCCAGCCCCAGACCGCGATGGCAAGGTGCACCGGATTGCGGGCCGAACTGACGCCCATGTCCTCGCCGGCACCGCGCCAGGCCACCGCCCGCACATAGGCGTCGGTCAGGTCGTTGGCGGCCAGCACCTCGGCCTTGGCGGCTTCGATCTGGTCGACCGTGTAGGGGATCTCGAAATCGAGGCAGGAGGCGGAGTAATGCAGCCGCTCCGAATGTTTGCGCGACAGGAAGATCTTGCCGTTGTAGCAGCGTTCGCCCTCGAAGACGGAACTGGCATAATGCATGGCATGGGTCAGGATATGGACATTCGCCGCGCGCCAGTCCACCAGCTTCCCGTCCATCCAGATTGTGCCGTCGCGGTCGTCATAAGCCCCTGCCATCGTCGTCTCCCTTGGCTGAGATTTGCATTTGTTGCGCAAATCAGGTCCGCATCGGACACAAAATTGCGTCAAAACTGAGAATCGCTACCAGTTCAGGCTTGGAATGTCAACAAGACTGACTTAAAGTGCCGAAAACGAAGGCACGATGCGGAGGGACCATGGCAGAGGGGCAACCCGCGACCGGTCACGGGGGCGAATCGCTCCTGTTCCTGACGGATGAACAGCTGCGGCAGGGCATCGAGGCGATGTTCTTTGCCTATCGCGGCTTCACCGCCGATCCGGACCGGATCCTGCAGGACATGTCCTATGGCCGCGCGCATCACCGGGCGATTCACTTCATCAACTGCGCGCCGGGCACGACGGTCAACAACCTGCTCAGCATCCTCGGCGTCACCAAGCAGTCGCTGAACCGCGTGCTGCGGACGCTCATCGCGGACGGACTTGTCGAAAGCCGGGTCGGGCGCAGCGACAAGCGCGAACGGCATCTGCACCTGACCGAAGCGGGCCGCGAGTTGGAACAGCGGCTGTCGGACGCACAGCGCGCGCGGATGCGCGCCGCTTACCGACAAGCCGGACCGGACGCCGTGGCGGGGTTCCGCCGCGTGCTCGAGGCGATGATGGAGCCCGAGATGCGGCGGCAGTTCCTGACCCTGAGAGGAGGACCGGATGACCGGCAATGATGCGCATCTGCTGATCGTCGACGACGACGAACGCATTCGCGGGCTGTTGCAGAAGTTCCTGATCCGCAACGGCTTCTTGGTGACCTCGGCGCGTGACGCGGCACATGCGCGGCGGATCCTGTCGGGGCTGGACTTCGACCTCATCGTGCTCGACGTGATGATGCCCGGAGAAGACGGCGTGAGCCTGACGCGGTCGATCCGCGAAACCTCGGTGACGCCGATCCTGCTGCTGACCGCAAAGGCCGAGACCGAGGACCGTATCGCCGGACTCGAGGCCGGGGCGGACGACTACCTGCCGAAGCCCTTCGAACCAAAGGAGCTGCTGCTGCGGATCAACGCGATCCTGCGGCGCGTGCCCGACACGGTGGCCCAGCAAAGCGCGCCGAAGCTGCTGACGCTGGGACCCATCCGCTATGACATCGAACGCGGCGAGATGTGGCGCGGCGACGACCTCGTACGGCTGACGGCGACGGAAAGCCAGCTGATGAAGATCTTCGCCGCCTGCCCGGGCGAGGCGGTGAGCCGCGCCAGCCTGGTCGAGGACCTGGGCCGCGACCGCAGCCAGAGCCAGGAACGCGCGGTGGATGTGCAGATTACCCGCCTGCGCCGCAAGATCGAAGACGACCCGAAGCAGCCGCGCTACCTGCAGACGGTGCGCGGCGCGGGCTACATGCTGGCGCCGGATTAGGGAGAGGCGCGCCGCGGCATCGCTTGGCCGCGGTACGCCCGGCACGGGACCAAGGCCGCTTGCGGCCGCCGTGCCAGCGTCATGCCGGAAGCATGTCTCTGGCATGACCCGTCCTCCGTGGACGCGCTTTGGCCGGGCTTGGTGCAGAGCCGAGGCAGCGCGCGGATTAGCAGTCGTGAAGCACGAAACTTAGTACTCGGATGCACCACCCCGCGGGCCGGCGCTGGCACGGCGCACGTAGTGAGATGCACCTGGCATGACGGATGAATTGCCGGCACCAAGGCCTTTCTCGCAGTTTCGTTCGGAATCAACATGCTTTAGGGTCCGACCGGACCGATACCCATAGGAGGTTCCCGTGGCGACAGCCCTTCTGACCCATGCCGACTGCCTGACCCATGTGACCCCCGACGGCCATCCCGAGCGGGTGGCGCGGCTCGAGCATGTGCTGCACGCGCTGGAGCCCTTGGACCTGCACCGCGTCACGGCGCCGTTGTGCGAGGATGCCGACATCCTGCTGGCGCATCCGCAAAGCTATCTCGACCGGTTGGAAGAGGCGCTGCCGCACAAGAGCTTTCACCAGATCGACGGCGACACCTGGATGTCGCCCGGATCGCTCAATGCCGCGCGGCGCTGCGTCGGCGGGGCGATCCGCGCCGTGGACATGGTGCTGGACGGCGAGGTCGGCAATGCCTTCTGCGCCACCCGGCCGCCGGGGCATCACGCGGAAACCAGCACCGCCATGGGCTTCTGCCTGTTCGGCACCGCCGCCATCGCCGCGAAACACGCGCTGGAACGGCACGGGCTCGCCCGCGTCGCGGTGGTGGATTTCGACGTGCACCACGGCAACGGCACCCAGGACCTGCTCTGGAACGAGAAACGCGCGCTGGTCATCACCAGCCAGCAGATGCCGCTCTGGCCCGGCACCGGCGCGCCGTCGGAGAAGGGCGCGTATGACAACGTGCTGAACCTGCCGCTGCCGCCCGAAAGCACCGGCGCCGACATGCGGCTGGTCTACGAAACCCGCGTCTTCCCGCGCCTGCGCGATTTCCGGCCAGAGCTGATCATCGTCTCCGCGGGTTTCGACGCGCATCAGGACGACCCGCTGGCGATGCTGAACTGGAGCACCGACGACTTCCGCTGGCTGGCGCAGAAACTCTGCGCCGTCGCGGCAGAACTCTGCGAGGGCCGTCTGGTGTCGACCTTGGAGGGCGGCTATGATCTTCAGGCCCTGGCCGAGGCGAGCAAGGCCCATGTGGAAGAGTTGAGAAAGGCGTCGCAATGACCGAAACCCCGGTGGATCAGATGAGCTTTGAACAGGCCATGGCCGAGCTTGAGCAGGTGGTGGGCACGCTCGAACGCGGCGACGTGGCGCTCGAGGAATCGATCACCCTTTACGAGCGCGGCGCGAAGCTGAAGAAGCGTTGCGAGGACAAGCTCAAGGAAGCCGAGGAAAAGGTCGCCGCGATCACGCTGGACGGCGACGGCAACCCCAAGGGGACGACGCCGGTCGAAGGGCTCTGATCCTTGTTCCAGGACGCGCTGAGCGCCGCGGCGGAGCGGATCGACCGGCATCTGGCGGCGGTTCTGGCCGACCGCCCCGACCTGCCGGTGATCGAAGGCATGCGCTACGCCCTGCGCGGCGGCAAGAAGCTGCGCGGTTTCCTGGTGCTTGAAAGCGCGGCCTTGCATGGCATTCCGCCGGCGCAGGCGATCTGGCCGGCGGCGGGCATCGAGGCGATACATGCCTACAGCCTCGTGCATGACGACCTGCCCTGCATGGACGACGATGACCTGCGTCGCGGTCTGCCCACGGTGCACCGGAAGTGGGACGACGGCACCGCCGTGCTGGTGGGCGACGCGCTGCAGGCGCTGGGCATCGAACTGGCCTGCCATGAGGCGGCCAGCACGGAGCCGGCGGTGCGTGCCGATCTGGCGCTCAGCCTCGTGCGGGCAGCAGGGGCGGAGGGCATGGTGCTGGGTCAGGCGCTGGACATGGCGGCGGAAACAGCCGAAAGGCAGCTGACGCTGGACGAGATCACGGCGTTGCAGTCCGGCAAGACCGGCGCGCTCATTGTCTGGGCGGCAGAGGCGGGCGCGCGCATGGCGCAGGCCGACATCACACCCCTGCGCCGCTATGCCGAGGCGCTGGGCCTCGCGTTCCAGATTGCCGACGACATTCTCGATGTCGAGGGCGACGCGGCAGAGGTCGGCAAGGCGGTGCGCAAGGATGCCGAAGCGGGCAAGGCGACCTTCGTGTCGCTCCTGGGGCTCGACGAGGCAAAGCGCCGCGCAGATGCGCTCGTGACCGAAGCCTGCGACGCGCTATCGTCTTACGGTGACGAGGCCGAGACCTTGAAGCAGGCGGCGCGCTTCGTTATTGCCCGCCGGAACTGATCGCCTGCCGGAGGAGAGCCACGATGGCGTCCAGACCCGAAACCCCGCTGCTGGACCGCGTGTCCACCCCCGCCGACCTCAAGCGGTTTTCGGATTCCGAACTGGCGCGGCTGGCACACGAGCTGCGGGCCGAAACCATCGCGGCTGTGTCGGAAACCGGCGGTCACCTGGGCGCGGGGCTGGGAGTGGTCGAGCTGACCGTGGCGCTGCACGCGGTCTTTGACACGCCGCGCGACAAGCTGATCTGGGACGTGAGCCACCAGAGTTATCCGCACAAGATCCTGACCGGCCGCCGCGACCGCATCCGCACGATCCGGCAAAAGGACGGGCTGTCGGGTTTCACGAAGCGGTCCGAGTCGCCCTACGACCCGTTCGGCGCGGCGCACAGTTCGACCTCGATCTCTGCCGCGCTGGGCTTTGCCGTGGCGCGCGACCTGGGCGGCGCGCCCGACACCGGTGCCGGTGACGCGATCGCGGTGATCGGCGACGGCGCGATGAGCGCGGGCATGGCCTACGAGGCGATGAACAACGCTGGCCACCTGAAAAAGCGCCTTTTCGTCATCCTGAACGACAACGAGATGTCCATCGCCCCGCCCACCGGCGCGATGTCCTCCTACCTCATGCGTCTCTATTCCGAGGCGCCGTTTCACACGCTCAAGGACGCCGCCAAAGGCGCGGTCAGCCTGCTGCCGGAACCGTTCCAGCAGGGCGCCAAACGCGCCAAGGAGATGATCAAGGGTATGGCCGTGGGCGGCACGCTGTTCGAGGCGCTGGGCTTTTCCTACCTCGGGCCGATCGACGGGCACGACCTCGACCAGCTGTTGCCGGTGCTGCGCACCGTGCACCAGCGCGCCACCGGGCCGATCCTGATCCACGTCCTGACCAAGAAGGGCAAGGGCTACGCGCCTGCCGAGACCGCCAGCGACAAGGGCCATGCCACGGCCAAGTTCGACGTGGTCACCGGCCAGCAGAAGAAGGCGCCGAGCAACGCGCCGTCCTACACCAAGGTGTTCGGCGAGGCGCTGACGGCGCTGGCCTCGGACGATCCGCGCATCTGTGCCGTGACCGCCGCGATGCCCGACGGCACCGGGCTCAACCTCTTTGCCGAACGCTATCCCAGCCGCTGCTTCGACGTGGGCATCGCGGAACAGCATGGCGTGACCTTTTCCGCCGGTCTTGCGGCGGGGGGGATGCGGCCCTTCTGCGCGATCTATTCGACGTTTCTTCAGCGCGGCTACGACCAGGTCGTGCACGACGTGGCGATCCAGCGCCTGCCGGTGAGGTTTGCCGTGGACCGCGCGGGGCTCGTTGGCGCCGATGGCGCCACCCACGCGGGCAGCTACGACATCGCTTACCTGAGCAACCTGCCGGGCTTCACCGTCATGGCGGCGGCAGACGAGGCGGAGCTCAAGCACATGGTTGCCACCGCGGCGGCGCATGACGACGGACCCATCGCCTTCCGCTATCCGCGCGGCGAAGGCGAAGGCGTCGAGATGCCCGAGCGCGGCGAGGTGCTCGAGATCGGCCGCGGCCGGATGATCCGCGAGGGCAAGCGCGTGGCGATCCTGTCCTTCGGCACGCGGCTAGGCGAAGTGCGCAAGGCCTGCGAGGCGCTTGAGGCGCGCGGCATCTCGCCCACCGTGGCGGATGCGCGATTCGCCAAGCCGCTGGACCGCGACCTGATCCTGCGGCTTGCCGCCGAGCACGAGGCGCTCATCACCATCGAGGAAGGCGCGGTCGGCGGTTTCGGTAGCCATGTCGCACAGCTTCTGGCCGAGGAGGGCGTGTTCGACAGCGGCTTGCGGTTCCGGTCGATGGTGTTGCCGGACGTGTTCATCGACCAGGCAAGCCCGGCGGACATGTACGCGGTGGCCGGGCTCGATGCGGCCCGGATCGAGGCCAAGGTTCTTTCGGTGCTGGGGGTGGAGAGCATCGGCAAGCGCGCCTGAGGTAACGTCCTCGCGGTAGGGTCGCGCGCATTTGCGATACCGTATCACGGCGGCCCGCCGGGATGCCGCGCGGCCATCCGAGCAACGCGCTTTATGTCTGCAACATCCGGACGACCTCTGAGCGATGGGCCAAGCTTAACCAAAGCGGCAGCCCGGTGGGGCGGGCCGCCGCTGGCCCGGCACCTTTGGTGCTGTTCGGGCCGACTGTATTTCCAGCCGCTCAAGGACCTTCGAAAGGAACCGCGCCTCAGGCCCGGTGCGCGCCGTCCGCCAGCGACTTGACGAAAGCCAGCACCTCGTCCACCGGCTTGCCCGAGGCCAGCTCGGACACGATGGCCGATCCCACGACGCAGCCATCCGCGATACCGGCGATGCTTTCCGAGGATTCCGGCGTGCGGATGCCGAAGCCGACGATCACCGGCAGATCGGTCTGCGACTTGATCCGCGCCACTTCGGGCGCGACATCGGCGGCTTCGGCCGCAGCCGCGCCGGTGATGCCGGTGATCGAGACGTAATAGACGAACCCGCTGGTGTTCTCGAGCACCTTGGGCAAGCGCTTGTCGTCGGTCGTGGGCGTCGCCAGGCGAATGAAGTTCAACCCGGCCTTCTGCGCGGGGATGCAGAGCTCGTCGTCCTCCTCGGGGGGCAGGTCGACGACGATCAGCCCGTCGATCCCGGCCTCCTTCGCCTGTTCGAGAAACTTGGCGACGCCGCGCGAATAGATCGGGTTGTAATAGCCCATCAGCACGATCGGCGTGCTGTCGTCGCCTTCGCGGAACCGACGCGCCAGCTCCAGCGTGCGGTCCAGCGTCATGCCGCCTTCGAGCGCGCGCTGACCGGCGAGCTGGATCGTCGGACCGTCGGCCATCGGATCGGTGAAGGGCAGGCCCAGTTCGATCACGTCGACGCCCGCATCCGGCAGGCCCTGCACCAGCTCCAGCGAGGTGTCGAAATCCGGATCGCCCGCCATCACATAGGCGACGAAGGCCTTCTTTCCCTCGGTCTTGAGCGCGGCGAACCTGGCGTCGATGCGTGTCATGGTCGTTCCTTGCAACTGGTTCCGGCTGTCCTGCCGGAACTCGGGGGGGAAATCAATGGGCGAGGCGGCGACGCGCCCTAGCTCGTGGCGCCAAGATACAGGAGCAGACCCATGCGCATTCTCTTCACCGGCGGTAGCGGCAAGGCCGGCCGTCACGTCATCCCTTTCCTGCTCGATCAGGGCCACCGCGTCGTCAACGCCGACCTCGTGCCGCTGGACCATCCCGGCGTCGACAACCTCACCGTCGACCTGACCGCGAACGGGCAGGTCTGGAACGCGCTGACCTCCTATGCCGGTCTGGACGAGCTCGAGCCGGGCACCGGGCGGCCGAGTTTCGACGCCGTGGTGCATTTCGCGGCGATCCCGCGGATCCTGATCAAGCCCGACAACGAGCTTTTCCGCACCAACACGCTCGCCACCTACAACGTGCTGGAAGCGGCGACAAAGCTCGGCATCCCCAAGGTGATTTTCGCCAGTTCCGAGACGACCTATGGCATCTGTTTCGCCGATGGCGAGATGAAGCCGGACTACGTGCCGGTGGACGAGGATCATCCCACCGTGCCGCACGACAGTTATGCCATGTCCAAGGTGGTGAACGAGGCCTGCGCGCGGTCGTTCCAGGCGCGCGCGGGCCTCGACATCTACGGGCTGCGGATCAACAACGTGATCGAGCCGCACGAGTACACCGAGCTCTTCCCGGATTTCATCGAGAACCCGGACCAGCGGCGGCGCAACATCTTCGCCTATATCGACGCGCGCGACCTGGGCCGTATGGTGCAGTGCTGCCTCGATACCGACGGACTGGGCTTTGAGGTCTTCAACGTCGCCAACGAAGACGTGTCGGTGGCGCTGAGCACGTCCGAGATCATCGCGCGGTACTACGAGGGCGTGCCGGTGCGCCGCGAGATGGGCGAGACCGAGACCTTCTACGACATCTCCAAGGCCCGGCGCATGGTCGGCTTCTCGCCGCGGCACCGCTGGCGCGACGAGCTGGAAAAGTAACGCGCCGACCGGTCTTGGGGCGCGTTTTCCTCGAGGAAACGGACCGGAAAATTCGAATTTTCCGGCGCCCGGCGGCGAGGATTGGCCGGAGGCCGGGCCTGAGGCGCTTGTGTCGGTACGGCGCGCGGCCTAAAGCCGGCGCATGAACACGGCCTGGATGACATACTCGCAGCACATCCGTGCGGTGCTGACGCTGGGCCTGCCGCTCATCGGCGGGCATCTCGCGCAATTCGCCATCGGCCTGACGGACACGATCATGCTGGGCTGGTACGGGGCCGAGTCTCTGGCGGCGCTGACGCTGGCGACGGCGTTCTTCTTCGTCTTCTTCCTCATGGGCTGCGGCTTTGCCTGGGCGGTGATGCCGCTGGTGGCGCAGGCCGCCGCATCGGACGACACCCAGACTGTGCGCCGGGTCACGCGCATGGGGCTGTGGCTATCCGGCCTCTACTGGGCCGCCGTGATGCCGCTCCTGTGGTTCTCGGGCGCGATCCTGCTGGCGTTGGGGCAGACCGAGGCGCTGGCGGCGGATGCGCAGACCTACCTGCGCATCGCAGGCTTCGGGATGTTGCCCGCTCTGCTGGTCATGGTGCTGAAAAGCTACCTCGCCGCGCTGGAGCGGACGCGCGTGGTGCTGCTGGTCACGGTGCTGGCGGCCATCGCCAACGGGCTGGGCAACTACGCGCTGATCTTCGGCAACTGGGGCGCGCCGGAGCTGGGCATCGCCGGGGCGGCCATCGCCGCGATCCTGTCGCAGCTGACGGCGCTGGTGGCCATCGCCGTCTACACCCAGCGGCGCATGCCCCAACATGCGATGTTCCAACGCTTCTGGCGCGCCGACCCGCAGATGTTCGCGCGGGTGTTCCGGCTGGGCGTGCCCATCGGCCTGACGACGCTGGCCGAGGTCGGGCTCTTCGAGGCGACGGCAATCATGATGGGTTGGCTGGGCACCGTGCCGCTGGCGGCGCATGGCATCGCGCTGCAGACCGCTTCGGCCACCTTCATGGTGCACCTGGGCTTCGGCAACGTTGCCACGATCCGTGCCGGCAACGCGCTGGGCCGGAACGACCCCGAGCATCTGGCGCGCGGTGCGCGGACCGTGCTGGGCCTGTCGCTGGCCATGTCGCTGATGACCATCGCTTTGTTCCTGACCCTGCCGCATCTTCTGGTCGGCGCCTTCATCGACCCCGCCGATCCGGCGCGCGATGCCATCGTCGCCACTGGTGTGACGCTCTTGGCCGTGGCGGCGCTGTTCCAGCTTGTCGACGGCGCGCAGGTGGTGGCACTGGGCATCCTGCGCGGCATGCAGGATACGCGGGTGCCGATGATCATGGCCATTGCCGCCTACTGGGGCGTCGGCATCCCGGCCTCCTACGTCTTCGGCTTCGTGCTCGGCGGCGAGGCCGTCGGCATCTGGCTGGGGCTCGTCTTCGGCCTGACCCTGGCGGCGCTGGCGATGCTCTGGCGGTTCTGGGGGCAGGCACTGCCGGGGATGCGGGGCCAGCATGCGGGGCACCTTGCACCCGCCACGGACCCCCACTAGACACGGATCGAAACGCGGCTGAAGGAGAGCGTCATGGGCTTCAAGATGGGAATCGTGGGTCTGCCCAACGTCGGCAAATCGACGCTGTTCAATGCGCTCACCCGCACCGCCGCGGCGCAGGCGGCGAACTTCCCGTTCTGCACGATCGAGCCCAACGTGGGCGACGTCGCGGTGCCGGACAAGCGGCTTGATAAATTGGCGGGCATCGCCAAGTCCAAGCAGATTATTCCGACGCGCATGACCTTCGTGGACATCGCGGGCCTCGTCAAAGGTGCGTCCAAGGGCGAGGGGCTGGGCAACCAGTTCCTGGCCAACATCCGCGAGGTCGACGCCATCGCCCATGTACTGCGCTGTTTCGAGGATGGCGACGTCACCCATGTCGAGGGCCGCGTCGATCCGGTGGCCGATGCCGACACGATCGAGACCGAGCTGATGATCGCCGATATCGAAAGCATCGAAAAGCGCCTGCAGGGCCTCGTGCGCAAGGTGCGCGGCGGCGACAAGGAGGCGGTCCAGCAGGAGCGTCTGCTCAAGGCCGCCATGGCTGCGCTGGAAGAGGGCAAGCCGGCGCGTACTGTCGAGGTGGATGCCGAGGACGCCAAGGCGTGGAAGATGCTGCAGCTGCTGACCGCCAAACCGGTTCTTTACGTCTGCAATGTCGCCGAGGACCAGTCGGCCACCGGCAACGCGCATTCCAAGGCGGTGGCGGAGATGGCCAGCGCCCAGGGCAATTCCCATGTCATCATCTCGGCAAAGATCGAGGAGGAGATCGCGCAACTCGGCGCCGAGGAGGCAGAAATGTTCCTCTCGGAAATGGGTCTGGAAGAGCCCGGCCTCGACCGGCTGATCCGCGCGGGTTACGACCTGCTGCATCTCGAGACCTATTTCACCGTCGGCCCGAAAGAGGCGCGCGCCTGGACCATCCGCAGCGGCACGCTTGCGCCGCAGGCGGCGGGCGTCATCCACGGCGATTTCGAACGCGGCTTCATCCGCGCCGAGACCATCGCCTATGACGATTTCGTCACCCTGGGCGGGGAACAGGCGGCCAAGGACGCGGGCAAGATGCGCGCCGAGGGCAAGGCCTACACCGTCAAGGACGGCGACGTGCTGCATTTCCTCTTCAACACCTGATCCGGGGGCAGGCCACCACGCCTTGGCCCCTGTGCATCGGCGCGACCACGGTCTGTGCCGGCAAACGTCTCTGCAGCGCGAAAAGACCGATGCGACGTCCGGGGATCATGCTCTTCGCCGTTCCGTCACCGTGACCGAAGCCCGTCGGGCGAGGCTGCTGGCCCGGCCTTCGGCCCGTTTGGAAATTTGATTTAAAATCAGGGCGGTGCCGCGTTTCTGGCAACCGATTGCCCGAAGCCGGGCAACGTCTTGCACGCTGTTTTCCGCGCCGCTGCGCGCAGACTTTGCGATTCCCCCGCGCCTCGCGCTTGTTGTGCCCTGTCGCCCGCCGGGCGGCCGATACGTCAAGGGAGGACACCATGAGCCATTTCACATCCGCACTCCGCGGCACGTTTCTTGCATCCGTCGTTGCGGTTGCCGCCACCGGCGCGCAGGCGCAGAACTTCGTCAACGTGCTGACCGGCGGCACGTCGGGCGTCTATTATCCGCTGGGCGCGGGGCTGGCGAACATCTACGCCGAGAACATCGACCAGGTGCGGACGCAGGTGCAGTCCACCAAGGCATCGGTCGAGAACCTGAACCTGCTGCAGCAGGGCCGGGGCGAGATCGCCTTTGCCCTGGGCGACAGCGTCGCGGCGGCCTGGGAAGGCGATGCCGAGGCCGGTTTCCCCGAAAAGCTAGACCAGCTGCGCGGCATCGCCGCGATCTATCCGAACTTCATCCAGCTGGTGGCGCTGGCCGACAGCGGCGTCGCAAATCTTGACGATCTGCCGGGCAAGGGGCTGTCGGTCGGCGCGCCGGCGTCGGGCACGGAACTCAACGCCCGCGCCATCCTCGGCGCCGCAGGCATGGGCTATGACGACCTCGGCAAGGCCGAGTACCTGCCCTTCGCCGAATCGGTCGAACTGATGAAGAACCGCCAGCTCGACGCGACGTTGCAGTCGGCGGGCCTGGGCGTGGCGTCGATCCGCGACCTGTCGTCTTCGGTGCCGATCACGGTCGTGTCGATCCCGGCGGAAATCGCGGAAACCCTCGGCGCGCCTTACCAGGCGGCGACGATCCCCGCCGGAACCTATGACGGGCAGGATGCGGACGTGCCGACCGTGGCGATCTCCAACTACCTCGTGAGCCACGCAGGTGTCTCCGACGAGCTGGCCTACCAGATGACCAAGCTGCTGTTCGAGAACATCGAGACGCTGACCTCGTCGCACCAGGCCGCGGCGCAGATTGCGCTGGAAACCGCGCTCGACGGCATGCCGGTGCCGCTGCATCCGGGTGCCGAGCGGTTCTACCGCGAGCAGGGCCTGATCAACTGATCACGGCCTGACACCGCGCCGCGCATCCCCCCCGATGCGCGGCGCGTATCCCTGCCAAATCCCGGAGACCGACATGACCGACCAAGCTGCGCCGCCGGTTGCGGCGGAAACCCATGGCGTGAGCTTTCCCGCCAGCGCCGTGGGCCGCCTCCTGTTCTGGATCGCGGTGATCTTTTCCGTTTTCCAGATCGCCACTGCCGCCCATCTCGTCGACCTGCCCAGCCAGATCACCCGCGCGGTGCACGTGGGCTTTCTGATCGCGCTGACTTTTCCGCTCATCGCCTATGCGCGTGACGCCGGTCCCGTGCTGCGCGGGCTGGCCTGGACCCTGGCGGCCGTAGGCGTGCTGATCGCCGCCTATCAGTGGATCGAATACCGCGACCTCATCCTGCGCGCCGGCCGGCCGACGCACCTGGATATCATCATCGGTGTCGCGGCGCTAATGACGGTCTTTGCTGCCGCCTATGCGATGATGGGGATCGCGCTGCCGATCATCTCGGGTCTGTTCCTGGCTTACTGTCTTTTCGGAGAATACCTGCCGTTCCCGCTCAATCACCGCGGCTACGCCTTCGAGCAGGTGATCGACCACATGGCCTTTGGCACCGAAGGCATCTACGGCATCCCGATCTACGTCTCCTCGACCTATATCTTTCTTTTTATCCTGTTCGGGTCTTTCCTCGAACGCGCGGGGATGATCACGCTCTTCACCGATGTCTCGATGGGCCTCTTCGGCCACCGCCAGGGCGGAGCCGCGAAGGTGTCGGTGGTATCGTCGGGGCTGATGGGCACGATCTCGGGCTCGGGCGTTGCCAACGTCGTGACCACCGGACAGTTCACCATCCCGTTGATGAAGCGCTTCGGCTACCGCGCAGAATTCGCGGG
>Ga0114903_1000039_pt1 | contig 103428 bp, 107 predicted proteins | sample MalvirDeepMed_s2_FD_87289 | JGI IMG/M metagenome (GOLD analysis project Ga0114903, IMG submission 87289) | Marine viral communities from the Global Malaspina Expedition - Malaspina viral metaG DeepMed_s2 | ecosystem: Environmental > Aquatic > Marine > Oceanic | place: Mediterranean Sea...
GCGTAAGGCCTTGCAGCGAAGGGCGCGGCGAACTTGTCCGGGGGGTGGGGCGGCCTACCGTCTAGACCCAGTGATCACAGGAGAGTTCCCATGGCCGACACCGTGCTGCATGGCTTCAGCGGCTCCACCTACGTTCGGACCGCCCGTATCATCCTGCACCGCAAGGGTGTGGAGTACGAGCAGAACCCCGTCAACGTGCTGGAGGGGGAGCCCAAGGGCGAAGAGCATCTGAAGCGCCACCCCTTTGGCAAGGTTCCCGTCCTCGACATCGACGGGCATCGAATCCGCGAGACGGACGCGATCGTCACCTACTTGGAAGCCTCGCGCGAGGGGCCGTCGGCCATTCCCGAAGGCGCCTGGGACAAGACGCGCTGCCAAGAGGTGATCTCGCTGATCCACGGATACGGCTATGATGCGCTAGTCGGGACGGCGTTCTATCACATCATGCCGTCATTCATTGGCGACCCGTCAGAGGCGCAGCATCAGCAGACGCTGGACGCCGCCATGACGTTCATGCGGCTAGTGGGCGAGATTAAAGGCAGCGATCCCTGGCTGGCCGGGCCGTATTGTTCGCTGGCGGATTACTACCTTGGACCAATCGTCTTCTACATCATGACGACGCCACATGGGGATGCATTGCTCGAGGCCGGGGGCCTTCAGGACTGGTGGGCGCGACTTTCGGAGGACGAAGCCCTCAAGGCAACCGAACCCGACATGGGCTGAGGTCGCCGCGCAAGCCTACCCGCAATAGGCGCGGGTAAGGGTGCCGTCGGCGTCGGTCTTCAGGTTCAGGCGTCCCTCGACATAGTCCATCGTCACCATGTCGTTCGGGCCGATCACCCGGCGCCCTTCAGGGCCGGTTGCGTCGACCTCTGCCACGGGGGTTCCGATCCGGGCAGACACGCGCTCGGCCACCGCTTCGCAGGTATCCGGCGTGGCCTGGGGGGCCGTAACCTGACAGGCGGCAAGCGGCAGGATCAGAAAGACGATGCGCAGCATATCAATCCCCAATCGTAAGCTTCCCGGTCCAACGGGCGCCTCGCGATACCGTTCCGGGCCGTGTTCCGGGTTTGACAATCCGCCCCCCCTGCGACACGGACGAGAAGGTATCCTTCGCCTGGGAGAGGCCCAATGCCCAACCGCGACCGCCCGCTTTACGCAGTCCTGATCGACGCCGACAACATCCCGGCGAAATATGCCGACCCGATCCTGAAAGAGATCACCAAGTTCGGGGAACCGGCCTTGCGGCGGGTCTATGGCGACTGGTCGTCGGGTCGGCTGAACAACTGGTCCAAGACGGTGCGAGACCTGGGCCTCGTCGCGCATCAGGAGACGGCGAACACCGTCGGCAAGAACGCCAGCGACATCGGCCTGGTGATCGACGCGATGGACATCCTGCATACCGGCAGGTTCGACGGGTTTGTCCTCGTCAGCTCGGATTCCGACTTCACCGCCCTGGCCAACCGCGTGCGCGAGAACGGGCTGGACGTGATCGGCATCGGCGAGAAGAAGGCACCCGAGGCGCTGCGCAACGTGTGCAACCGATTCATTCTGATCGAGAACATCGTGGACGAGCCGGTGCAGCCCAAGACCGCCGACTCGGGCCGTGCGCCGTCCGGCAAGGTCGCACCGATCGAGGCAGTGCCCCTGATCCTTCAGGCGATGGACCGGATCGAGCAGGATGACGAGTGGTATGCGCTGGGCCAGATTGGGCAGTACATCACGGCCGAACACCCGGATTTCGACACCCGGACCTATGGCAAAAGAAAGCTGAGCGATCTGGTGACCGAGCTGAAGCGGTTCGAAGCGAAGAAAATTGGCAACCAGTTGCACCTGCGCCGGGTCGACTAAGGGCGCTCAGATCCCGTAGCGGGCAAGCCAAGTTTCGACAGCGCCGTCGAGGATACGTTTGCGCTCGGCCTCGGTGAAATCGGGCTGAAGACGTAGGCAAAGGCGGGGGAAAACCTCGGCTTTGCACAGTTCGGCGAACTGGTGCGCAGCCAGGGTCGGATCGTCGATCTTGAGCTCGCCGCGCGCGATGGCCTGATCGAAGTAGTCCGTCAGTAATTTTTCCAGCATTCCGGGACCGTTGTCCCAGAAGGCGCGCCCGATCTCGGGGAACCTTTCGCATTCTGCAACGCAAATTCTGAATACTTGCTGCCCCGTTTCCGAAAATATGAAGCCCATCAAGGCCGCGCCTGTCTTGGACAGAACTTCGCGCGGGCTGGCGGTGAAATCGATCTTGTCGACCGATTCTACAGCCTGCCGCCGACATTCCAGGGACGCTACTTCAACGAACAGTAAGCGCTTGTCGGGGAAGTAACTGTACAAGGTGGCCTTGGAGACGCCGGCACGCTTGGCAATCGTGTCAACGCTTGCCCCTTCGAACCCGTCCGACATGAACACGTCTCGGGCGCCTTCGACGACCTGATCGTATTTTCGGCCCTTCTTGATCCGTGCCTCGACGTTCATTCCGTCTTCCCCTCACTCGAACGCCCGGCAACACTAGGCGGACGAAAAGTGGCCCGGCAATCTTTGACCACCCACCGTTCAGATGGGTCCGCGAGTAGGGGTCTTCAAGCCAGCAAGTCTATCACTGATCCCCACAAGCGGCACCAGGGATATAGTGCTGCCGGCCCTCGGGCTGCATTGATACTGAAGGGGAAACCGGCACCGCGTAGGGGACTTCGGAGAGGTTGGCGGGTGATCGGGGAGTAAGCAGCGCACCTGGCAGGACGGCGCCTTGGATGAAAACTGGAACGCCCCGATCAGCTTTAATAGAAGTTTACCATACGTAATCTTGGCTATGTCAGAAGGGTTTGTCGCGCTGCCGTTTCATGAAACGCTCTTTCGTGGTGAGCGGACAAAGCCGCGGCGTTCGGCGCAGTGGTGCTGGTTCTTCCGGGGAATGCGTTGACGCCCGAAGCCTGCGGGTTTTCAAGTGCCATGCGAAACCACCGGAGGGACGGCGATGGAGACCAAATCGGAAAACGCGTGTTTCGGGGGCATGCAGGGTGTTTATTCCCACGCCTCCGCGGCCACGGGGCGCGACATGACCTTCGGTCTGTTCCTGCCGGAAGAGGCCAGGGACGGACCGGTGCCGGTCTTGTGGTATCTGTCTGGTCTGACCTGCACGCACGAAAATGCAATGACCAAGGCCGGTGCGCAGGCATGGGCGGCCGAATTCGGGATCGCGCTGGTCTTTCCCGATACCTCTCCGCGTGGGGAAGGCGTTCCGGATGACGACAGTTTCGACATGGGGCAAGGCGCGTCGTTCTACGTGAACGCGACGCAGGATCCCTGGGCCAAACATTTCCGCATGTGGGACTATGTGACCGAGGACCTGCCGGAGCTGCTGTTCGAGGAGTTCGCACTCGATCCCGAGCGACAGGCGATCACCGGGCACTCGATGGGGGGGCACGGTGCGCTGACCATCGGCATCGGGCTTGGGAGCTCGCGGTTCCGCTCGATCTCGGCCTTTAGCCCGATGTGCCGTACGATGGACAGCGATTGGGGCACGCGGCAGCTGGGCCTGTATCTGGGCGAGGACCAGGATGCGTGGACGCCGCATGACGCCAGCCACGTCATGCGAGAGAAAGGATTCGACGGGCCGGTGTTGGTAGATACCGGGACGGCGGATCAGTTCTGGGACAAGCTGAAGCCCGGCGCCTTGGCGGCCGCTATGACCGATCGCAAGCAGCCAGGCGCATTCCGTCTCCAGCCGGGGTACGACCATAGCTATTTCTTCGTATCGTCGTTCATCGAAGATCACATGCGCTTCCATGCCGAGGAACTGTATCGGTGAAAGCCACCCCGGGAAGACGCGCATGATCTACGTCGATGCAGATGCCTGCCCCGTCAAGGCCGAGGTCGAGGCGGTCGCAACGCGGCATGGCACCGCGGTCGCAATGGTGTCCAACGGGGGACTGCGCCCGTCGGGCAATCCGCTGGTCGAAATGGTTTATGTGACTGAAGGGCCCGACGAGGCCGACAAATGGATCGCCGAAAGGTGCGGGGCCGGCGATGTCGTGATTACAAGCGATATTCCGCTGGCATCGAAGGCGGTTTCGGCGGGGGCCTGCGTGCTGAAACCGAATGGTGAAGTCCTGACCGAGAGGAATGTGGGTCAGGCCCTTGCCACCCGCGACCTGATGTCGGACTTGAGGGCGGCGGATCCGTTCCGGCAGGGCGGCGGCAAGCCGTTCGGCAAGGCCGATCGGGCACGGTTCCGCGACGCGCTGGAACGCGTGGTGCGGCAGGCAAAGGGAAGCTGACGATGGCGGTTGATCTGGTCGTGTTCGATATCGGGAATGTCCTGCTGAACTGGGACCCCGAGGGATATTACGATCGGGCCATGGGTCGGGTCGCCCGGGTCCGCCTGTTTCAGGAAGTTCCCTTGAACGAGATGAACCTTTCCATTGATGCTGGCGCCCCTTGGCATCAGACGGTCGAGGAAACTGCAGAGAAATATCGTCGCTGGAAGCCCGAGATCCTGGCCTGGCGTGATAATTGGGGGAAGATGGCCAGCCCCCTGATCGACGAAAGCGTGGCGATGCTGCGTGCGCTCCGGGCGAAAAGGATCCCCGTCTGGGCCCTGACCAATTTCGGACGCGAAACGTTCGATTATGCCTGTTCCGTCTATCCCGCGCTGACCGAGTTCGATGGGGCCGTCGTCTCTGCCCATATCGGCATAGTGAAGCCCGACTCGGGGATATACGAGGCGCTGGAGCGCGAGACGGGGATCGCGCCAGGGCGCATCCTGTTCACGGACGACAAGCGCGAGAATATCGCCGCTGCGGCTGCGCGAGGCTGGCAGGTCCACCATTTCGACGGACCCCGAGGCTGGGCCGACCGGCTGGTGGCTGAAGGCTTGTTGTCGCCCAGCGAGGCCCGGGCGGCGTAAATCGCCGCACCGCGGAACGCCTTTCCAACGGCCTCGTTGACGGGTCGACATATTTGGAAAAGGGGGTCCGCAATGGATCTGGATATCAAGGGCAAGCGCGCCCTCATCACCGGCGGCTCGGGCGGGATTGCCGCCGCCGTCGCCAAGGTTCTTCACGAGGAAGGCGTTCACCTGACGCTGACGGATCTTGAAGAGGATGGCGTGAAGGCGTCCGCCGCGAAGATCGGGGATGACGTCGACGCCATTGCAGCGGACATGACCGACACCGACGATCTGGATGCCCTTGCCGAACGTGTGATTGGCAATGGCGGGGTCGACATCGTCTTCCACTCGGCCGGCGTGACGGGCGAAAAGGGCGACCCGCTGGAGATGACGGACGAGGAATATCACCGCGTCTGGGAAACCAATTTCATGTCAGCGGTGCGCGTGTCCAAGCGGTTCGTTCCCCACATGGCCGACAAAGGTTGGGGGCGTTTCGTCTGTGTCACGTCCGAAAATGCGATCCAGCCCTATTGGGACGAAGCGGTCTACAATACGGCAAAGGCCGCGCTTCTGAATTGGGTGAAAGGTGTCAGTCAGGTCTACGGGCCGAAAGGCGTTTTGATGAACACCGTCGCACCCGCGTTCATCGAAAGCCCGATGACCGACATGATGATGGACCAGCTGGCCGAGAGCAAAGGCGTTTCGCGCGAGGAAGCTATTGCAGAGTTCCTAGAAACGGAACGTCCGTATCTGAAGCTCGGTCGTCGCGGCAAACCGGAAGAAGTTGCGGTCGTCGCGGCACTTCTGTGCTCGAACAGGGCCACCTTCACGAATGGTTCCGCCTTCCGCGTGGATGGCGGCTCTGTGGAATCCGTAAACGTTTAACCAGTGAAAGGAGCAGACTCATGAGTGATGTCGTCAGTGATCCGAAGATCAAACCACAGGCCCAGGATACGATGCCGGGCCGCGAGTACGAGATGGATCCGGCCCCCGACTGGAAGCCTCGGTTCCCCGGTGTCGGAAAGCTGGATGGCAAGGTCGCCCTCATCACGGGTGGTGATTCCGGCATTGGCCGGGCCGTTGCGGCCTTGTTCGCGCGGGAAGGCGCGAGAATAGCCATCGCCTATCGCTCGGAAAGCCGCGATGCCGAGGACACCAAGATGATCGTCGAAGACGAAGGCAGCGAATGTCTGACCTTCGAAGGTGACTTGGGCGACAAATCCCATGCCGCCAAGGTGGTCGAAGAGACCGTGGCCCATTACGGCAAGCTCGACGTCGTGGTGAACAACGCGGCCCAGCAATATATCGACTGGCCTATTGACGAAGAGCTGTCGGAAGAGCGCCTGGACGACATGCTACGCTCGAACATCAAGAGCTACTTCCACGTCACCCAGGCCGCGCTGAAACACCTGAAGGAAGGTGCGACTATCGTGAACACCACCAGCGTCAATGCCTTCAAGGGCAACGACAGCCTGGTTGGCTATTCCACGACCAAGGGGGCGGGCCTCGCGTTCTCACGATCGATTGCCTCGGCGTTGGCTGACAAGGGCATCCGGGTGAACGCCGTGGCACCGGGTCCCGTGTGGACACCGTTCATCCCCGGATCGATGCCGCCCGACATGGTCGAGGATTTCGGGTCGGGCACACCGCTTGGCCGGGCTGGCCAACCGTGGGAGATCGCGACGGCCTTCCTGTTCCTCGCGGGGCCGGACGGCAGCTATTTCACCGGCCAGACGCTTCATCCGAACGGCGGGAAGATCGTTGGCGCCTAGACGGATGTGGCCGGATGCGCCTCTGATCTACAATCTCTACCCCCGGTCGTTCAACGACACGAGCGGCTCGGGGGAGGGCGACCTGAAGGGCGTCATAGAAAAGCTCGACCATGTTGCTTCGTTGGGCGTGGATGCGATATGGGTCGGGCCTTTCTTCATTTCTCCTCTTGCCGATGGCGGCTACGACATTGCCGACCATCGGACAGTGGACCCTCGATACGGGACCCTCGACGATTTCGACGATCTCGTCCGCGAGATCCACGACCGCGGCATGCTGGTGATGATCGACCAGGTGTTCAATCACACCAGCGCCGAGCACGCTTGGTTCCAAGCGTCGATCGACGGGGATGAGGAGAAGGCCGACTGCTACGTCTGGCGCGACCCCAAGCCGGACGGGACGCCGCCCAACAACTGGATCAGCCAGTTCGGCATGCCGGCCTGGACCTGGAACCACCGTCGGCAGCAATACTATCACCACCAGTTTCTGTCTTGTCAGCCGAACCTGAACCTGCGGAATGACCTTGTGAAGACCATGTTCCGCGAGACCATGGAGTTCTGGCTGGATCGCGGCGTGGACGGCTTCCGCTTTGACGTGGTCACGGCCTATCTGTTCGACGAAGATATGCCGGACAATCCCCCGGCCCGACCCGTGGTTCTGTCAAAGGTCACCGGGCCGAACCACAACCCCTATTCCTACCAGGATCACGTCTACGACCTGCTGCAAGGCGACGGCGCGGCGTATACCGAGAACATGCGCAAATGGGCCGGGAAGGACATCTACCTTCTGGGCGAAAGCAACACCGGCAACCAGTCCGTCGAGGTTGCGCAGAGCTTCACCCGGGAAGGCAGGTTGGATGCGTGCTATACCACAGACCCGATGCAGGTTGGCAACGACCCGATTGCCCTGATGAACATCCTCAAGGCGCTGGACGGGGATTGGTGCACGCCGTGGTGGTTCACCTCGCACGATCAGCCGCGCCATATCTCGCGGTTGGGGGACGGCTCGGATGCGTGCGCCAGGTTCTACGCGACGCTTTTGGCGGTTCTTCCGGGCGCGGCCATCATGTTCCAGGGAGAGGAGCTGGCCCTGCCACAGCCGACCCTCGCCAAGGCGGAAACGACAGACCCTTTCGATCTGCTCTACTGGCCCGATGCACCCGGGCGCGAGGGGCCAAGGGTTCCGATGCCATGGAAGTCGCGGAAGAAGAATTACGGGTTCACCACGGGCGATCCATGGCTGCCGATGCGGTGGGAACGGGATCGCTGCGTTGACCAGCAGGAAGGTGCCGAGGATAGCGTCCTGAACTATTATCGCCGCGCCATGGCGTTTCGCAAAGAGGTTCGCTTGAACGCCCCCGACAAGCTGCGCGTCGATGCCTCGACCTCCGCGATGAGTCTTCGTATCGCGCGCGGGGGCAAGGACTGGATGGTCGTTCTGAATTTTTCGACGACCGAGTCCCTTCCTGTCCCGACCCGTTCCGCAGACACGCCGGTCCTGCAAACCGGCTGGGACGGACGGCGGCTGCTGCCGTGGGGGGCGGCCGTGTGGGAAGGCCTGGACGAAGAGGTCGGCGCGTCCTGCGGCTGAGAGCGGTGGCGTCAGGACCCGACGGCGCGTCGGTACGCGTCGCGCGCGACACAACGGTCGGTATAGGCCGCAAAACTCTCGGGAAGCTCGAACTTGGCCACGCGGGCCCAGATCCCGCAATGCGCGGCAAGCATGTCAGGCACAGTGAAGGCCTCGCCCATCAGGAAAGGCCCTTCGGCGCGCTCCATGAGCCGCGCGGCATTGCGCGAGAACTCCCACCGCAGCGATGGCTTGATGTCCCGGACGCGGTGCTCCTCGGGCAGGATGAAGCTGTGGCGCGCGGCGGTCCACAGGATCGCGTCCAGCTCGTCGTTGATCTGCTGGGTCAAGGCATCCTGACGGGCGCGGTCCAGCGTTCCGGCAGGTGCGGTCAGCTTGCCCGTGTGGTCGGTAAGGAATGTCAGGATCGCGGTCGAGTCGGTGATCACCGTTCCATCCACGTCGAGGGCGGGCACCTTTCCGGTGGGAGATGCCTCTAGCGCGTCTTTCGTGCCAGCCACGCAGTCGACGTGCTCGAAGGAAAGGCCCAGTTCCTCAAGCATCCAGATCACCCGCATCGCCCGGGTTGTCTTCTGTCCGTAAAGCGTAAGCTTCATCGTCGCCCCATCATCGAAAGCCGGATCAACGTCCGTTCCATCAACGCCATCTGGGGGGCTTTTGCCGTGGAACGCAAGGCGAGGTCGGTGTCGGTCAGGATATGCAGCGCGTCCTCGATCCGTCGCAGGCCAAGGCGCTGGGCCTGCCGCAAGATCGCATCGCGGCGGGGGCCATAGACAGGAGGACGCAGCTTGCCCACCCCGGCACCCGGCCCGCCAGGATCGGCGGAGGCCGTATGCAGCGTGCGATAATGGCGGGTCGCGGCGATGATCAGCGCAACGGGTTGGGCGCCCTGTGCTTCCAGCCGCGTCAGGATCGGCCCGATCTCGGCCGTGCGCCCGTCGGCGGTGGCGTGCAGGATGTCGTCCAGATCGGCTTCGGTGGATGCGGGGGCGCAGGCGGCGACGTCGCCGGCGGTCAGCGGGTCCGCGTCGCCATACTTGTAGAGGCCGATCTTGCCGATCACCTGCTTCAAGTCGCCCGGCCCGAGTTCGGCCGCCAGCGCCATGATCGCGGCGGTCGCATCCAGGTCCGGCTTCAGTCCCGCCTCGGACAGCCATTTGTCGATCTCCGCCCGGTCAGGCGGCGCGTCGTAGATCGCGATGGCGGCGGCCTGCGGGTGCTTCTCGAATGCCTTGCGGATGGGCGAGGTCGGTTTCAGCGACCCGGCCGTGACGACCACATGCGCATCTCCCGGGCGCCAATCGGTCAGCGCGCCGGCGATCTGGTCGGCGACATTGGCGGTCGCATCCTCGACGAAGGCGACGCGGGGCCCGGGGAAGAACCCTTGCGCGGCCAGCGCATCGGCCAGCAGCGACTTTTCTTTGCGCAGATCGGCGGCGGGAATGCGGGTAAGACGCATCTCCTCGTCCGCGTTCGGCCCGGCGAGATTGGCGATCAGTTCCTGACGTTTCAGCGCGACGCGCATGGCATCCTCGCCATAGATCAGTGTGCCTGGGCGCCCCTCCGGCGGTTTCGCAATCCAGGCGTTGCCGTCGCGGGTGTTGAGTTTCATTGCTGCCAGTCGGGCGCCGTGGCCAGAAGGTCCGCCACGATCGAATCCGCCAGAATGGTCATCAGTCGTTCGCCCGCGTCGCGTCGTGCCTCGCGGATCGAGACGTAGCTGCCGACATAGGGCTCGCCGGGGTCGGGGGTGTTGTCCGGGTCGATCAGCGGCGAGGAATAGCTGGTGAAGTTGGTCAAATCCGCGCGGCGCAAGGTCTGGTCCGTGGATCGGTCGATCAGGCGATAGCGAATCCGCCCCACAAGCTGCTCTCGCGCGGTCGAGGATTGGGTGTTTCGCCCCAGGCGCCTGTCGGAGATGCTGACGTCCAGTGCCAGCCGATATTGCGCGTCGTTCGGTCTGCCCAACCGTTCTTCCAGTCGGGTCACGAGAAGATAGCCCGCTTCGTCCTCGGGCTCGTCCACAAGGATTTGCCCCGTCAGGCCCCGCGCGACACCGGCGGGACCGTAGACGGGGGTGAAGCCACAAGCGGGCAGCGCGACCAGCGCGGTCAACACGCTGCGCCGCCCCCATGTCTTGCTTGCGTCAGATGACGACATTCACGATCTTTCCGGGCACCACGATCACCTTCTTAGGCGTAGCACCGTTCAGCGATCTTTGCACGGCATCCGATGCCAGCGCCCGCGCCTCGACCTGGTCCTTGGGCATGTCGCGGGGCACGCGCATTTCGTCCCGGCGCTTTCCGTTGACCTGAATGGGCATGGTCACCTCATCCTCGACCAGCATCGCGGGATCGGCCTTTGGCCAGGGCGCCGTAGCGATCAGGCCTTCCCCGCCCAGCATCTGCCAAAGCTCCTCGGACAGGTGGGGCGTCATGGGCGACATCAGTTGTGCCAACGTCCGCGCGGCGGCGACCTGCGCTGTGCGGCCGGCTTTCGACTTCTGCAGCGTGTTGGCGAACGCATAGAGCCGCGCGATGGCCGCGTTGAAGCCGAAGGACTCGATACCCATGGTCACGTCATGGGTCGCCTTGTGCATCTCGCGCAGCAGGTCTTCGTCGCCTTGCCCCGTTTCGGGCGCATCGCGCGCGCCCTCGGCGATGCGCCACACGCGGGCGAGGTGCTTCGACGCGGCCTCGGCCCCCGCATCCGTCCATTCCACGTCGCGCTCGGGCGGGCTGTCGGACAGGACGAACCAGCGCGCGGTGTCCGCGCCGAAGCGGTCGATGATCTCGACCGGGTCGACGACGTTGCGCTTGGATTTCGACATCTTGGCCGAGGGGATAACCCTTACACCCCACTCGGTGTCTTGGTCTTCGAGTAATTGGTCTTCAAGGGCGAGCTGATCCTCTCCTCGGCCAGCTTCGTTTAAGCGACTTCGCAAAACCGCGACGCGCTTTCCGTCTTTCGTGAAGGGCACAACGTCAGATGGCAGATAGTAGCGAACCCTCTCGCCTTGTGGGAAGACTTCGGGACCAACAAGCTGGTTCGCATAGATCTCGTGCGTGACCATCCCTTGTGTGAAGAGGGCGTCGAATGGCTCCTTTGCGCTGGCGGGCAGGTGGCCGCCCTCGTGCATCGCGCGGGCGAAGAAGCGCGAGTACAGAAGGTGCAGGATCGCGTGCTCGACCCCGCCGATATACTGGTCGACATTCATCCAGTACGAGGCCTCATCGGGGTCGGTCGGCGTCGTCGCCCCGGGCGACGTGAAGCGAGCATAGTACCACGACGAGTCGACGAAGGTGTCCATCGTGTCGGTCTCGCGCGTCGCGGCCGCCCCGCATTTCGGGCAAGGCACGTCGCGCCAAGTCGGATGCCGGCCCAGAGGATTGCCCGGGGTATCGAAATCGATGTCGCGGGGAAGCTCGACCGGCAGGTTCTCCTTCTTTTCGGGCACCACCCCGCAGGTGTCGCAATGCACGACCGGGATCGGGCAGCCCCAGTAACGCTGGCGGGAAAGGCCCCAGTCGCGCAGGCGGAACTTGGTGACGCCGGTGCCCCAGCCTTCGGCTTCGGCACGATCAATTGCCGCGTCGATCGCGGCGCCCCCCGTCTGCTCGGCGTCGCCCGCGACGATGCGGGTATAGCGCACGAGTTCGGTCTTGGGGGGCACGAAGGGTTCGCCCTGATCCTCGGGCGCGGTGTGGGGACCGTTGACGGGCACGAAGGTGGACTTGATAGGCAGGTCGTATTTACGCGCGAATTCCAAGTCGCGTGCGTCATGCGCCGGGCAGCCGAAGATCGCGCCGGTGCCGTATTCCATCAGGATGAAATTCGCCACGAACACGGGCAGCGTCCATTGCGGATCCAACGGGTGGACCGCCTGAAGCCCGGTGTCGAAGCCGCGTTTCTCGGCCTTCTCGAGCTCTTCCTCGGCGGTGCCCATCTTGCGGCATTCGGCGTTGAAGGCGGCCAGCTCGGGATTGTCGGCCTCAAGCTCCTTCGCCAGCGGATGGTCGGGCGAGATACCCACGAAGCTGGCGCCCAGAAGCGTGTCGGGGCGAGTAGTGTAAACCTCGATCAGGTCGTCGCGGTCCTTCAGGCCGAACGGGAATTGCAAGCCGCGCGACTTGCCGATCCAGTTCTTCTGCATCGTCTTGACCTTGTCCGGCCAATTGTCGAGCGTATCGAGTGCCGAAAGAAGCTCGTCCGAGTAGGTCGAGATGCGGAAGAACCACTGGGTCAGTTCGCGCCGCTCGACCAGGGCGCCGGATCGCCAGCCGCGCCCGTCCTCGACCTGTTCGTTGGCCAGCACCGTCATGTCGACGGGATCCCAGTTGACCACCGCGTTCTTGCGATAGACCAGATCCTTCTCCAGGAAGTCGATGAACATGGCCTGCTGCTGACCGTAATACTCCGGATCGCAGGTGGCGAATTCGCGGGACCAGTCCAGCGTCAGACCCAGCCGGGCGAACTGGGCCTTCATGTTGTCGATATTGGCATAGGTCCAGTCGCCGGGATGAACCTTTCGCTCCATCGCGGCATTCTCGGCCGGCAGGCCGAAGGCGTCCCAGCCCATCGGATGCAAGACGGCGTGGCCGGTGGCCAGCTTGTAGCGCGCGACCACGTCGCCCATCGCATAGTTGCGCACGTGGCCGATATGCAGGTTCCCGGACGGGTAGGGAAACATTTCGAGGACGTAGTATTTCGGCTTGGTGTCATCGCGACGCGCGGTGAAGCAGCCCGCTTCCTCCCACGCCTTCTGCCATTTCGGTTCGATCGCGCCAGCGTCGTAGCGTGCCATGTCGTCCTGCCCGGGAAGCTGTTGTCTGTCGGGCGCCTTGATAGGGGTGCTATGCGGGCGGGTCCAGCGGCAGCCCCTTATCTTCGCCTCAATTCTGGGGCATTCAGTGGCCCGGAGGTCGAAACCCACATGGTCATCCTGTTTCTGCACCAGAATTTTCCTGGCCAGTTCGCGCATCTGGCCCCTGCACTCGCCAAAGCGGGGCACCGGGTTTTTGCCCTGACCAGCCGGTATGAAAAGCGTCACATGTGGCGGGGCGTGGACGTGATAGCCTATCGCTACGACGCCCCTTCGGAGCAAAAGCTTCATCCTTGGACAACCACTGTGAACAAGGCCATCGATCGCGGAGCAACCGTCTTCCGTGCCTGCGAGGCACTGAAGGGGCGCGGGCTGAACCCTGACGTGATCGTGGCACATTCAGGCTGGGGCGAGGCGATGTTTCTTCGGCACGTATGGCCCGACGCGCGGATCGGCGTCTTCTGCGAGTTCTCATATCGGGCCGAGGGGGCGGATATCGGGTTCGACCCCGAGTTCGACGGAAAACCCGAGCTGGGACGCGGCCCCCGGGTCGAGATGAAGAACCTCGCCATGCGACTTCAGCTTGAAAGTGCAGATGCCGGGATCAGTCCGACCCACTGGCAGGCCGACATGCACCCGCCCGAGTTGCGCCGGAAGATCACCGTGGCCTTCGATGGAATCGACACGGACGACATCGCGCCGGACCCTTCCGCGCAACTGGAGTTGCCCGGCTACGGAACCTTCACGCGCGACGACGAGGTCGTCACCTTCGTGAATCGCAACCTGGAACCCTATCGCGGCTTCCACGTCTTCATGCGCGCGCTGCCCGACCTTCTGCGGCGGCGCCCCGGGGCCAAGTTCTTGATCGTGGGCGATGACGGGGTCAGCTACGGGTCTGCGCCGAAGGACGGTGGCACCTGGCGGCAGAAGATGGTGGCCGAACTCGGCAGCCGGATCGCGCCGCAGGACTGGAACCGCGTCCATTTCACGGGTCGCATCGGCCGCGACGACTTCACCCGCCTTCTGCAGGTCAGCCGGGTGCACGTGTACCTGACCTATCCATTTGTGCTCAGTTGGTCGCTTGTCGAGGCGATGAGCGTGGGCTGTGCCATCGTCGCGTCTGATACCGCGCCAGTCCGGGAGGTGATCGACCAGGACAAGACGGGCCGTCTGTTCGATTTCTTCGATGGGCCGCGGATGGTCGATCTGGTGGACGCGCTTCTGGACGATTCCCAAGCTCGTGCTGCACTAGGTCAGGCAGCGCGTGCCCGGGTCTTGCGCGACTACGACCTGAAGCGGGTTTGCCTGCCGCAGCAGTTCAGGTGGATCGAGGAATTGGCGTCAGGCGATCAAAGCCGCCCGTCGGCCACCCTCAACTGACGCGCACGGGTCAGAATCGCATCCTCGACCGCTTGCGCCGTGGCGCGGTTCACCGGGCCGGATTGCGTGGCCAACGCGACCGAAAGCGACCGCGCGTCCAGGGCGGGATCCTGGACATAGACGGTCGCGCGGTAGGCCGGGCCACCACCCGGCGGACGGCCGTAGCCGTAGACCATCACGCCGGTGAACGGATCCGCCGTCTCGAGCGGCAGGAAATCCAGAATGTCCTGCGCGGCGGTCCAGATGTACTTGTTCACCTCGATCCGGGTGTTCGGATTGTCGCGATTCCCGAACAGGTCGAAGATAGATTCGCGCGGTGCGACGTCTCGGTCCAGAAGGGCCCGCTGTCGGTCCGCGCTTTCGCGGTCGCCACACCCTGAAAGTGCGACCAGTGCCCCCAAGGCAGCGGCGAACGTGATTGAATGGCCTCGGCCCATGGAAGCGGTCCCCCGGTCTTTCCTCTTTCGCATTGGAGTATCCGAGCCGTCGCAGGCGAGCAAGGAACCAAATCCGGACCGGCGTGTTGGTGCGGCAAGTGACAAGTTCGGCGAAGGGAAGGACATAAAAGAATCTCTCTATCGCACCCGTGACGCAGACGCGTGGCGGATTAGTTCACGATTTACAGGGGTTTCGCCCCAAGGGTCGAAACAGCCCGAGTATGTGCAGGCCGCGCAGATTGCTGCCGGTCAAAATGGAAAGACCACGAGGAAAAAACATGAAAAAGATTATTGCTCTCGCCACCGTTTCGCTCATCGCCGCTCCGGCCGCTTTCGCCGAAGCCCACATGGACGAGTCGATGACGATGATGACGCAGCGCCTTCAGAATGCGCTGGCCGACTGCAACGTCGAAGTCACCGAAGAAGAAATGATGAACCTGAGCATCGCCGATGTATCTGGCATCATCATCGCTACGAACTCCGATTCTCAGACCGATAAGTGCACGACGATCGAAGGCTTCCTTCAGGAAGACTGATCTTATCGAGTGCCTAGCGCACGTGAATGGCCGTCCCTTTGGGGGCGGCCATTTTTGCATGTGCAGCGTGCTCGCAGGTGTGTGACATAGCTGCATCAAATGTTTTCCCGATGATCGCGGTATCCCGGCCTTGCTTGAAGCGATGGCGGGAAAAGCGCATTCCACCGCTGTGCCCAGGAGGTGACGGACCTTTGGGGCTGGAAAAAAGATCATGAGGGAAAACATGAATAAGTTTCTTCTTGCCTCCACGGCTCTGGTTGCCTCCGCGACCTTCGCCATGGCGGATGTCAGCCTGTCCGGCTCGGCCGAAATGGGCGTATTCGGCTTCGATGGTGATGGCCTTGGTGCCGGCGACGGCGACCTGCAGTTCCACACCGACATCGACGTTACCTTCTCGATGGCCGGCGAAACCGATGCCGGTCTGACCTTCGGTGCGTCGATCGACCTCGACGAAGAAATCGGCGACAACAACGCGGATGATGGTGGTGCTGAATCCGCGGCAACGCGCGATGACTCCGACGATGGCGGCGCGACCCTCTTCGTAGACGGCGCGTATGGCCGCTTGACCATTGGCGACGTCGACGGCGCGTATGACTTCGTGATGGAAGAAGCCATCATCGGTGGCGCCCTTCGTGACGATCATGAGCATGCCGGCTACAGCGGCAACTCGGGCCTCGACGGCAACTATGACGGTCAGGTCGCCCTGTACCAGTACGCCTTCGGCGATTTCTCGGTCGGTGCGTCTGCTGAGATCGACGACGACGGTGAAGACGATCCCGTCCTGGGCCTTGGCGTCCGCTACCAAGGTGAGTTCGCCGGGGTCGCCTTCGGCGCTGGCCTTGGTTACCAGACGACGGACGGCGATGACGATGGCGATGACAGCGATGTCTACGGTATCAGCCTCTCGGGCAAAATGTCCAACGGGTTCCAAGCCATCCTGAACTACTCCGAGTACGACGGCTTCACGGAAGACCTCGACGGCCGTGGCAACTCCGATGACTCCATCAACGTTGTGACCGGCGTTCCGGTCCCCGGAGTCGACCGTGAGATCATCGTTGATCTGGAGAACCACTTCGGTGTGGCTGTTGGCTATGAGTTCGGAAACTTCCTCGTTGCTGCCAACTACGGCCACTTCGACACCAATGGCGGCGACCTGTCCGGCTACGGTGTGGTCGCGAACTACGACCTCGGTGGCGGCGCCGCTCTGCAGGCGGGCTACGGTCACTCGGATATCGACGCCGACGACGATACGTTCGACGGGTTTGACGCCGATCGTGATGTAGATACCTACTCCTTCGGTATCTCGATGTCCTTCTGATCCAACCGGATTGGACTACAGGATCGGGCGGCTCTTCGGAGCCGCCCTTTTCTTTTTCGCATCTCCGATTGTAGTGTCCTCGCGACATGCAGGAGGCAGATGTGGGTCTTACCGATATCCGGCAAAGGATTGACAAGGCGGCGAAACAGGCCGGGCGCGCCGCGTCCGAAATCTCGCTGATCGCCGTCTCCAAGAAGCAACCGGACGAACGGGTCGAGGCTGTCCTCGACCAGGGTCATCGGGTTTTCGGCGAAAACCGCGTTCAGGAAGCGCAGGACAAGTGGCCCGCCTTTCGTGACAGGTATGGCCCGTGCGAGCTTCACCTGATCGGCTCCCTTCAGACGAACAAGGCCCGCGCGGCCATGGAGCTGTTCGACGCGATCCAGGTGCTGGACCGCCTGAAACTGGCCAAGACCCTCGCACGGCTGGCGCAGGAGATCGGGCGGTGTCCTGATCTGTTCGTCCAGGTGAATACCGGGGAAGAGGACCAAAAGGCCGGAATCCTGCCTGCCGAGGCCGATAGTTTCATCTCCGAGTGCGGGGCGATGGACCTGCCGTTGCGCGGATTGATGTGCATTCCTCCGATAGACGAAGAACCGGCGTTGCACTTCGCGCTTCTGGGCAAGATCGCGGCCCGGAACGGAATAGGCGAACTTTCGATGGGGATGAGCGGGGATTTCGAATCCGCCATCGCGCAGGGGGCGACCCACGTTCGCGTGGGGTCGGCGATTTTCGGGGATCGTCCGTCAGACTAGACTATCAGGCGTCTCCCTGGCTTCAGTCGTGCCGCCACCCAGCGCAAATGCAGGGGATCCAGGGCAATGCAGCCTTCCGTTAGGTAGCCCGGCCGACGCCAGCGATGCAGGAAAATGGCAGACCCCAAGCCCGGCGTGGCGTCGGGCCAGTTCCAGTCTGTCAGCAGGACCAGGTCGTAAAGCGGATCGGCGCGGCGCAAGCGTTCATGCGAGAACGAGGTCGGCGCCCGGGTCATCAGGTTGTATTCTGGATCGGCCGGATCGTCGGACCAGATGTCACCGGGAAGGATCGGGACTGCCCATGGTGCAGGCCGGGCCATGCGATCCGGACGATAGAGCATGCCAATGATGCGGTGTGTCCCCGTCGGGGTCGCCCCGTCGCCCTCGCGCTTGGTCTCGGTCACGCCCCCACGGCCGATCACGCAAGGCAGGGTGCGCCCCATGACCCTTAGGCCTCGCGGCGACAGGACCAGGTTTTTCGGGGTCATGTCAGGTGCCCGCTCTTCTTAGCTTTCACGTTCAGGTAGTCCCGGTTGAACGCCGTTTCACCCACCCAAAGCGGCACGCGTTCAACCACGTCGATGCCCTCGTGCTGCAGGCGGTCCACCTTGCGGGGATTGTTGGTCATCAACCGCACCTGTCCGATCCCCATGTCCCGTAGGATGGCCGACCCCAGTCCGAAATCCCGCTCGTCGTCGTCGAAGCCCAGCCGATGGTTGGCCTCTACCGTGTCGAAACCCTGATCTTGCAGCGCATAGGCCCGCATCTTGTTTGCCAGCCCGATCCCGCGCCCTTCCTGGTTCAGGTACAACAGCACGCCGGCCCCGTCTGTCGCCATGCTTTCCAGCGCGGTGCGCAACTGCGGCCCGCAATCGCATTTCAGCGATCCCAGAACGTCACCGGTGAAACAGGCGGAATGCAGACGCGTCAGAACCGGTTTCGCGCGATCCGGGCGGCCGATCTCGATCGCATAGTGTTCCTCGCCGCCATCATGGGGGCGGAAGATGTGCAGGCGCGTTCCGACGGCCGCGGCGATGGGAAGGGCCGCGTCGACGACGCGCTTCAGGCGGGCGGGGGCAGGTGGGGTGATATCGTCCACCGAGATCTCGGTCAGTCCCGCAACGGGAGTGTCGAGATCGCGAAGGATGACGGCTGGCAGGATCCGGGCCGATTTGGCCAAGGCCAACCCCGCGCGTGCAAAGTGCGACGCCCCATCCCGCACGGCATGGAACGGCCCCTTCAGCGGCGTGGCAAGATCGCCGACCGGATCGATCAGCGCGGCCAGATCGCGCCTTTGGATGCCCGGCGCGAGAGGAAGCCGAGCGAGATCGTCGTCATAGACCCGTATCTTCAGGGTCTCGGCACGCCAGTGGGTCAAGGCAAGGGTCGCGGTGCCGTCCTCGCAGAACCACGACAACCGCGTGTCCGAGACCGTCTCGGCCCCCGCGATCAGGCAGCGCCGCGCGCCTTCCCGAAGAATGACTGGAAGTCCGACCCGCAGATCGGAGCGCGCCCGGCTGAGCCATTCGAGGGGGGAGGGGGAGATCGGGTCCATTGCCATGGAGATAGGCCCTCGACCCGGGAAAGTGAAACAGTTCTGACCGGAATGGACACACGGCCGTGAACGATTGTCGCATCCATTGCAGCGAGTGAACTTGGGGCACATTTGCGCGTTCAAGGGATGTGGAGGTTACGATGAGCCAACTTAAGAAAATTCTGCTGGTCGATGACGACGACGACCTGCGCGAGGCGCTGAGCGAGCAGCTTATCATGACCGAAGATTTCGACGTCTTCGAAGCGGATTCGGCCGCCCACGCGATGGAGCGTGCGAAAGGCGATCACTTCGATCTCGTGATCCTCGATGTGGGCCTTCCCGATAATGACGGCCGTGAGCTGTGCCGCTTGATGCGCAAGCAAGGCGTGAAGTGCCCCATCATCATGCTGACCGGCCATGACAGTGATGCGGATACCATCTTGGGACTGGATGCCGGGGCGAATGACTATGTCACGAAGCCCTTCAAGTTTCCGGTCTTGCTGGCCCGCATCCGTGCGCAACTCCGCCAGCATGAGCAAAGCGAAGACGCCGTCTTTCAGCTTGGTCCCTATTCCTTCAGACCGGCGCAGAAGATGCTTCTGGACGAGGCGGACAAGAAAATCCGTCTGACCGAGAAAGAGACGAATATCCTGAAGTTTCTGTACCGTGCCCCTGAAGGCGTCGTTCCGCGCGACGTTCTGTTGCACGAGGTCTGGGGATACAATGCCGGTGTGACGACCCACACGCTGGAGACGCACATCTATCGGCTGCGGCAGAAGATCGAGCCGGACCCGTCCAATGCCCGGCTTCTGGTCACAGAAACGGGTGGCTACAGGTTGTCGATATGAAAAAGGGCCCCGCGGGGCCCTTTCTCGTTTGCATGACAGGGCGTGTCAGTCGCCCTCGGCCCGGATGACCGTCGCTTGAAGGTCGACCGACAAGGTGATCCCCTCTGACGATACCACGCTGACATCTTCCTCTCCCTCGGCAAGGGTCGCGCGCATGTTGCCGTCGATCAGGAGGCTGTCCCCCTGTATCTCGAAGCTGTCGACGCTCAGGTTGATTGCATCGTCCGTGGCGGTCAGTGCTTCGCCGTCCCGCATCAGCTCGATCTGGCCGCTGATCAGATCAGGGCTTCGGGTTCCGGGGTCGGCGGTGAAGGTGACGGTCAGGCGCTGGTCGTCGGACACGGGCGTATCCGCCGGATAGGCCTCCAGCGTCACTTCGACGCCATCTTCGACCTCGCGCCAGCCGGTCGCGATATCTTCGCCATCCAGGATCGAATAGGCGGCGGGCGGACCTTCCAGGGTTCCGCTCATGGTGCCAACTGTGGTCTGGGCCGCCAGGGTGGTCGGCAGTCCGATTGCGGCGGCAAGGGTCAGGGCGCGTATGCGCATTGGGCTTCTCCATTCATGGGGTGCAGGGCCAACGCGCCTGAAATGACGCGCGTTCCGGTGACAAGCGGTCGCGCGCCCGATATGGGGGCGCGGGATCAAGGGGGACGCCATGCCATTCACTGTCTGCACGTGGAACATCAACTCGGTGCGCCTGCGCGAAGGGCTTGTCGCCCGGCTTTTGGAAGAAGAAGCACCAGACATTCTCTGCCTTCAGGAATGCAAATCCCCGGTCGAAAAGATCCCCTCGTTCGGGGCCTTGGGATATAGCCATATGATCGCCCGCGGGCAGAAGGGGTATAACGGCGTGGCAATCCTGTCGAAGACCCCGATCCGCGAGGTCTCGGCGCTGGATCACGCCGATCTGGGTCATGCCCGCCATGTCTCGGCGCAAACCGAGGACGGCGTTGTCATCCACAACTACTATGTCCCCGCGGGCGGCGACGTCCCCGATCGGGAGGTGAACGAGAAGTTCGGCCAGAAGCTGGATTACCTGACCGCCATGCGCGATGCCTTTCGGGCCGAACGGCCCGAGCGTTCGATCCTCGTCGGCGATCTGAACATCGCCCCGCGCGAGGATGACGTCTGGTCCCACAAGCAACTTCTGAAGGTCGTCAGCCATACGCCCGTCGAGGTCGCGCAGTTGGGCGAAACGCAGGAGGCCGGCGCCTGGGTGGACGTCACGCGTCGGAATATCCCCGAGGGTAAGTTGTATTCCTGGTGGTCCTACCGGGCGAAGGACTGGGACGCCGCCGACAAGGGGCGGCGGCTGGATCATATCTGGGCCTCGCCCGATATCGCCGGTGCGGCGCACGGGTCCCGGGTGCTGCGTGCCGCGCGTGGATGGGAAAAACCGTCCGATCACGCGCCCGTCTTCGCGACCTTTGACCTTTGAAGACTTGAGGATCGGGCCCGGGCGACCCATTTGATGCGGCAGCACACGAATATGCGAGGACGGATATGGTGATCGATCTGATGGGCGGCGCGCAGCCCAGCCAAGGCGGGGACGACCTGATCAAGGAGACGACCGAGGCGACCTTCATGGCCGATGTCGTCGAGGCCAGCCAGCAGGTCCCGGTCATCGTGGATTTTTGGGCGCCGTGGTGCGGTCCGTGCAAGACGTTGGGCCCGATGCTGGAAGACGCCGTGCGCGCCGCCGGCGGCAAGGTGAAGATGGTGAAGGTCGATGTGGACCAGAACCAGCAGATCGCCGCGCAGCTGCGGATCCAGTCGATCCCGACCGTCTACGCGTTCTATCAGGGGCAACCCATCGACGGCTTCCAAGGGGCGGTTCAGGGCTCGGAGATCAAGGCCTTCGTGGACCGGCTGATCGAACAGGCAGGCGGCGAAGCCGAAGGGGGCGGCCTGGATGAGGCCGTCGCCGCCGCGGACGAGATGCTGGAGCAAGGCGCCGCCTCCGACGCCGCGCAAACCTACGCCGCGATCCTGGGCGAACAGCCGAACCATCCCGCTGCCTACGCGGGCATGGTGCGCGCCCATATCGCGATGGGCGATCTGGATCAGGCCGAGGCGATCCTGAACGGCGCCGACGCTTCCATCAGTCACGCCCCCGAACTCGAAGCCGCCCATGCCCAGCTCCAACTGGCCAAGCAGGGCGCGGACGCAGGGCCCGTGGACGAACTTCGGGCCAAGGTCGATGCCGATCCAGACGACCATCAGTCCCGTTTCGACCTTGCCCAGGCCCTGCACGCCAAGGGCATGACGGAGGAGGCCGTGGACGAACTTCTGGAACTCTTCCGTCGTGACCGGACTTGGAACGACGAAGCCGCACGCGCCCAGTTGTTCACGATCTTCGACGCGCTGCCGGCGAAGGATCCTGTCGCGCTGAAAGGGCGCAGGCGGTTGTCCTCGATGATATTTGCCTGACCTGACCGGCGTCCTACGTCGCCCATCATGTTCAGCATAGCGGACCTTCCTCAGACGCTTCCGATCTTCCCGCTTCCGGGTGCACTCCTGCTTCCGCGGGGGCGCCTTCCCCTGCATATCTTCGAGCCGCGGTATCTTGCGATGATCGAGGATTGCATGAAGACGCCGGACCGGTTGATCGGCATGGTTCAACCGCGCGAGACGCCGGGCGGCGAATCGCGCCTTCACTCCATCGGGTGTGCGGGTCGCCTGACCGGCTTTTCCGAGACCGAGGACGGTCGGTACATGATCACGCTGACAGGCGTGTCCCGCTTCCGCATCCGCGAAGAGGTCGAGGGGTTCACCCCCTACCGGAAGTGCGATGTGACCTGGGACGCCTTCAGCCGCGATCTGGGTGCGGTCGAGCGCGATCCGAATTTCGACCGAAAGCGGTTCCTGAAAATCTTGGGGCGGTATTTCGCGAACGAGGAACTGAAGACCGACTGGGATTCCCTCAGCGAGGCCGAGGACGAACTTCTGATCAACGCGCTGTCCATGCTGTGCCCGTTCGAGCCCGAGGACAAGCAGGCCCTTCTGGAAGCGCCCACGCTGGAAACCCGGCGCGAGACTCTGGTCACCCTGATCGAATACGCGCTGGCCGGCGGCGGAGAGGAGAACCTTCAATGACCAAGGTGGACCGAAAGACGCTCGAGTCCCTCGTGTGTCCCGAAACTCATGCCGTTCTGACCTATGACGCCGAGCGGCAGGAGTTGATTTCGAAAGCCGCGCATTTGGCCTACCCGATCCGCGACGGGATCCCGATCATGCTCAGCGACGAAGCGCGGAAGATCGAAGACTAGACCTTCTGTCCCTGCAACAGTTTCGGCCGGTCCCCGGTCAGGCCCGCGGCCTCACGAATGAAGCCCCGGCGCAGGTCGGGGAGGCGCTGGACCGCTGCAAGCCCCAGATCGCGCGCCAATCTCAGAACCGGGTTGTCGTTCGAGAACAGGCGGTTGAACCCGTCCGTTGCCAGGGCCAACGTCGCGACGTCGAAGCGCCGCCAGCGCTGATAGCGTTCCAGAACGTCGATCCTGCCGATGTCCTCCCCGCGCCGACGAGCGAGGATCAGAACCTCGGCCAGCGCCGCGACATCCTTCAGCCCCGCGTTCAGGCCCTGTCCCGCGATGGGATGGACCGCATGGGCCGCGTCGCCCACCAGCGCCATGCGATCGGCGACTAAACGATTGGCGATGGACAGGCTCAGGGGATAGTTAAAACGCGCGCCCGCCAGCGTGATGTCCCCCAAGAAATCCCCGAAGCGCGGGCGCAGAACATCCAGATAGGCGGCGTCGGGCAAGGCCGTCAACGCGTCGGCCCGGTCGCGCCGCTCGGTCCACACGATCGACGCGCGGTTGCCCATCAACGGCAGGATCGCCAGCGGGCCTTCGGGCATGAAGAACTGATGCGCAATGCCTTCGTGGGACTTTTCGTGGCTGATCGCGGCGACAAGGGCCGACTGGCTATAGTCCCATCCCGTGCGCCGAATGCCGGCCCGCTGTGCCACACCCGATCGCTTGCCGTCGCAGCCGACCAACGCCGCGGCCTGCAACGTGTCTCCATTGGTCAGCGTCACCTCGACCGCACCCGGCTCGATCTGCTGGCGGGCGACGCCGGCCTCGATCCGGACGATGTCGCCGCGCGCGTTCAGAAGGGCGGGGCGAAGGTGGCGGTCTTCGACCATGTGGCCCATAGGGCCTTCCTCGATCTCGGCATGGTCGAAATGCAGCGTCAGGGGGGACGGGCCTTCGCCGACCCGCCCGTCCGAGATACAGATATCCAGGATCGGCTGGGCGTCCCCGGCCACGGCATCCCACACGCCGATGGTCCGCAGAAGGTTTCGCGACCCTACCGACAGCGCATAGCTGCGTCCGTCGAACCCGGCTGCGCCGCGGTCGGCGGCGGGAACGGGATCGACAAGCGCGACCCGCAGGCCACCTTGCGACAGGGCGATGGCAAGGGCCGTTCCGGCAAGGCCTCCGCCGGCGATGATGACATCTGTTTTCATGTGCGGGACTATGGCGCGGGCGCGGGCGATGTCCATGCGATTCAAGGACGCGAGGGAGAGCGGTGTGAACGACTGGCAAAAGATGGGTGCGGCTCGGCTGGGGCGGGAAATCGGCGCGGGACGCCTCGACCCGGTGGAGCTTTGCGACGGGTTTCTCAATGCCATCGCGGATCACGATCTGGCCGACCGCATCTTCGCCCGCACCACCCCCGACCGGGCCCGGGCCGAGGCGAAGGCCGCCGCGCAGCGTGCCCGCGACGGCGTGCGCAAGGGGCCGCTCGATGGGGTGCCGATCTCGTGGAAGGACCTGTACGACAGCGCCGGTACGGCGACCGAGGCCGGATCGCGCCTGCTGGAAGGGCGGGTACCTGACGCGGACGCGGAAGTGCTGGCCGCCGCGTCGGCGCAGGGACTCGTCTGCTTGGGCAAGACGCATCTGAGCGAACTGGCCTTTTCGGGGCTGGGCCTCAACCCCATGACCGCCACGCCGCCTTGTGTGAACGACCCCGACGCGGTGTCGGGCGGATCGTCCTCGGGCGGGGCGGCGTCGGTGGCGTTCGGGTTGTCGGCGGGGGCCATCGGATCGGATACCGGTGGCTCGATCCGGTTGCCCGCCGCGTGGAACGATCTGGTGGGGTTGAAGGCGACCTCGGTCGCGCTGCCGATGGGGGGCGTCGTGCCGCTTTGCCCCCGGTTCGACACGTTGGGTCCCTTGACCCGAACGGTCGAGGACGCGGCCCTGCTGTTCGCCGCGATGGGCGGGCGCAGGACGGACTTGTCGGGCGCCACGCTTCAGGGAACGCGGCTCATGGTGCTCGAGACATCGGCCCTCGACGATCTGGAGGGGCCGATCGGCGACACGTTCGACGCCGCGATCCGCAAGCTGGAGGCCGCGGGCGCCCGGATCGAGCGTCACCGCGTTCCTGCGGTGGCCGAGGCCATGCCCCTCTCGGCCATCCTCTTTGCCGCCGAGGCCTATGGCGTCTGGCGCGACACTATCGAGGCGCGCCCCGACCTGATGTTCGCCAATGTCCGCGAGCGGTTCCGCGGCGGGCGTGATGTGCTGGCCTCGGATTATATCGGGGCGTGGCGGCGACTGGACGAGTTGCGCGCGGATTATCTGCGCGAGACCGCCGGTTACGATGCCGTCCTTCTGCCGACCTGCCCGATCCTTCCCCCCGCACGCGCCCGCCTGGAAACCGACGTGGATCACTATGTCGAGCGGAACCTGATGACGCTTCGGAACACGCGGATCGGCAACCTGATGGGACTGCCGGGCCTGACGCTACCAACCGGCACCCCCTCGGTCGGACTGCTGATGCAGACCCCGCCGATGACTGAAGGTCGGCTTCTGCGTCTGGGGGCCGCGGCCGAATCGGCCTTGGCGTAAAAGCCACAGGCAAGCCCTGTCGCCCCGTCGAAGGGGCGGCAATTTCTGGACCCTTCCGGGGCGCTCGGGCTACGGTCGGCGCAAAGGGGCGATAGACCCCAGCTTGAGGCACATGATGCAGTATCCCCAGCGGTTCGAGGCTTTGCCCGACTACGCATTTCCGCGTTTGCGCGCCCTCCTCGATCATCACGAGGCCGGGGGCCCGGTGCTGCACATGTCCATTGGAGAGCCGCGCCACGATCCCCCGGCGTTCGTCGCGCAGGTTCTGGCGGATGCGGTTGCCGATTTCGGACGCTATCCTGCGAATGACGGCACGGATGCGCTGCGCCAGTCCATCGCCGATTGGGTCGGACGCCGTTATGGCGTCACGCTGGACCACGCGAACCAGATCCTGCCCCTGAACGGCACGCGTGAGGGGCTGTTCAACGCCGCCGTCGCCCTTTGCCCCGAAGGGGCGCCGGTCGTTCTGACGCCGAACCCGTTCTATCAGGTGTATGCCGTCGCCGCGCTCGCCATGGAGGCCGAGCCGGTCTATGTCCCCGCTACCGCGGCGACCGACTTCTTGCCCGACTATGCAGGTCTGCCGGCGGAGGTTCTGGACCGCACCGCGATCGCCTATATCTGCTCGCCCTCGAACCCGCAGGGCGCCGTGGCGGACGAAGGGTATTGGCGTGACCTCATCGCGCTGGCCGAGAAGCACGATTTCCGCATCTTCGCTGACGAATGCTATTCCGAGATCTATCGCGACACCCCGCCCCCCGGTGCGATGCAGGTGGCGGAAAGCATGGGCGCCGACCCCGAGCGCGTTGTGATCTTCCACTCGCTATCCAAGCGGTCGAACCTTCCGGGCCTGCGCTCGGGCTTCGCGGCCGCGGGGCCGAAGACGATGGCGCGCATGAAACAGCTGCGCAACTATGCCGGCGCGCCGTTGGCAGGGCCGATCCAGACCGTCAGCGCGGCCGTCTGGGCCGACGAGGCGCATGTCGATACCTCGCGCCGCCGCTATGCCGCCAAGTTCGACATGGTCGATAAGGTGTTCGACGGCATCGACGGCTGCGCCGCGCCCGATGCCGGGTTCTTTCTTTGGCTGCCGGTCGAGGACGGTGAAGCCGCGGCGCTGAAAGTGTGGCAGCAGACGGGGATCCGGACATTACCGGGCGCCTATCTCAGCCGGGACGTGAACGGCCAAAACCCCGGAAAGGGGTATCTCAGGGCGGCGCTCGTTGCCCCGGAACAGGACTTGCAGCGCGGGCTGATCCAACTCCGCGACTGTCTTTATGGGTAAGAGGAAGCACATGGCGTACCAGACACGGGGGCGGAACCCACTCTTCGACAGCGACACGCAGGCGATCCTCGAACGCCGCGGGCGAGAGCTGGTCGGGCTGGTGCTTCTGGGCGTCGGTGCGGTGCTGGGGCTTATGCTGGCGACTTATGTACCCGACGACCCCTCGTGGCTGGCTGCCACGTCAGAGCCTGCGCAGAACATGATGGGCCGGCTTGGGGCGTCCATAGCCTCGCCCATGATCATAATCGCGGGCCTTGGGGCTTGGGGACTGCCTGCGGCCCTAGCGCTTTGGGGCGGGCGATTCCTGTTCCACACCGGGGCAGACCGTGCCGTGTCGCGTGCTGTCTTCGTGCCGATCGGCGTCGCGCTTCTATCCGTCTACCTTTCGACCCATGCGCCCGGCCCATCGTGGGAGCAGAGCTTCGGCCTTGGCGGCTTGTTCGGCGATACCGCGCTGGGGACGCTTCTTGGCCTCTTCGGGGTAAGCGGTGCGTTCGGCCTGAAGATGACCGCCCTCGGGATCATGATCCTGACGCTGGCTGTCGGGGGCTTTGTCCTGGGGTTCACCCGCGACGAGGTGACGGGCATCGCCACCTGGCTTCTGCGTGGTTCGGTCCTGAGCTATGCGGGGCTTGTCGCGGTCCTGGGCTTCGGGCAACGCGGTGTGGCCAAGGGTATGACAGCTAGCGCGCGGGCCGCCGCCGAACGCATCGACACCATGCGGGTCCGCAGGGCGGAACGTGCCTTCGACAATGAAGACGACGACGAAATCGCCTTCGATGACGAGGAAGAACCTGCGCCTGCTCCAGCCCCGCGCGCCCGTCCGGTCCTGCGCGCATCGCGCCACACCCCGGAGTGGGACCACACGGGCGACACGGAGGTCGAGGATGACGACCGGCCGTTCCCCGACTTCGACCTCGACGCGGAACCCGCTCCGGCACCAAGCTTCCTGACCCGTATCGGGGGCAAGCTTGGCCTCACGCAGCCCGATCATCCGGACTTCATTCCCGAAGTCGAGATGCAGTCCGAAGAAGGTGACGATCGGGTCCGGTCGAAGATCTCGGACGCCATCCGTCAGCGCGCGCGCACGCAGCCCGTCCTGACCGGATCGCGCAGCGCCATTCCGTCTGTCAAACGCAAGAAGCACCCGCGCGGGCCGCAACCGATCCTTCTGCCGAAGGAGCCGCGCCTGTCGACCGCCGAACAGGAGCCGCCGATCTCGGCCCCCGCGCCCAAGGCCCCGTTCCATGAAGCGCCCGAGGACATGGCCGACGACGTCTACGCCGACGAGGCGGTGTATGACGACATAGACGACCGCAACTTGTCCGAACACGTGCCAGACGACGAGGACTGGTCCGAGGACGACATGCCCAGCTCGGAACTGGCCGCGGCAGAGCCGTCGCGCACCCCGCGCTTCGCCCCCACCGTCAAGCGCGAGGCGCCGAAGCCCAAGGTCCAGCATGTCCAGAAAAAGCCCCTACGCCCCTCGTCGCGCGCTGTGGCCGAGGCGCAACCGAACCTGGCATTCGAGGACAACGACACCGGCTACGAACACCCCCCGCTGAACCTTCTGACCGATCCCAAGACGGTCGAACGCCACGTCCTCTCGGACGAGGCGCTGGAAGAGAACGCGCGGATGCTGGAAACCGTGCTGGACGACTACGGCGTCAAGGGCGAGATCGTCAGCGTCCGTCCCGGCCCAGTCGTCACCATGTACGAGCTGGAACCGGCACCGGGTCTTAAGGCCAGCCGCGTGATTGGTCTGGCCGACGACATTGCCCGGTCGATGAGTGCCCTGTCCGCCCGCGTCTCGACCGTTCCGGGCCGGTCGGTCATCGGCATCGAACTGCCCAACGAAAAGCGCGAGATGTGCGTCCTGCGCGAGATCCTGTCGGCCCGCGATTTCGGCGACGGCAACCAGCGCCTTCCCCTGGCGCTGGGCAAGGATATCGGAGGCGACCCGGTGGTCGCGAACCTGGCCAAGATGCCCCACCTGCTGATCGCGGGGACGACCGGCTCGGGCAAATCCGTGGCGATCAACACCATGATCCTGTCACTACTCTACAAGCTGACGCCGGAAGAATGCCGGATGATCATGATCGACCCCAAGATGCTGGAACTGTCAGTCTACGACGGCATCCCGCATCTGCTGTCGCCTGTCGTGACGGACCCCAAAAAGGCTGTCGTCGCCCTCAAATGGACCGTGGGCGAGATGGAGGACCGCTATCGCAAGATGTCCAAGATGGGCGTGCGCAACATCGAGGGCTATAACAGTCGCGTGCGCGATGCGCTGGGCAAGGGCGAGATGTTCGAGCGCACGGTCCAGACCGGCTTCGACGACGAGACGGGCGAGCCGATCTTCGAGACCGAAGAGATGCAGCCCGAAATCCTGCCCTTCATCGTCGTCATCGTGGACGAGATGGCGGACCTGATGATGGTGGCCGGCAAAGAGATCGAGGCCTGCATCCAGCGTCTGGCACAGATGGCGCGGGCCTCCGGTATCCATTTGATCATGGCCACGCAGCGCCCGTCCGTTGACGTCATCACCGGAACGATCAAGGCGAACTTCCCCACCCGAATCAGCTTCCAGGTGACATCCAAGATCGACAGCCGCACTATCCTGGGGGAGCAGGGGGCCGAGCAGCTTCTGGGCATGGGCGACATGCTGTATATGGCGGGGGGGTCGAAGATCACCCGCGTGCACGGGCCCTTCTGCTCGGACGAGGAGGTCGAGGAAATCGTCAGCTATCTCAAGTCCTTCGGGCCGCCCGACTATAAGTCTGGCGTCGTCGAAGGGCCGGATGACGAGAAGGGCGGCGATATCGATGCGGTCCTCGGCCTGGGCGGAAATACCGGGGGCGAGGATGCGCTTTATGATGAAGCGGTCCAGATCGTCGCGAAGGACCGCAAGTGTTCGACGTCCTACATCCAGCGCAAGCTTGGCATCGGCTACAACAAGGCTGCGCGCTTGGTCGAACAGATGGAGGACCAGGGCGTCGTCAGCAGCGCCAATCACGTCGGCAAGCGCGAGGTACTGGTGCCTGAAGTAGGCTGAGGCAGGCTTATTACGTCTGCCGTTAGGGGAAACGTAAGAGATTCCCGGCTTTCCTTGATGCCGGGGATTGCCGCGACCATGCGGCTGTCCTGTCCTGAGTAAGGCGAGCGGACGGTATGGAAGGCAGGATCAAAAGCGGAGAAGAACGACCCGCCTTGCCGGAACGTCCGTATCTGCGGCGTCGCGTTGCCACCGCGATGATCGTGCTTCTGGTTCCGCTTGTCCTGTCCAGCGTGGCCTCGGTAGCCTACCATCGAACATCTGCAATCAATGCCCGCTATGCGGTGGCATTCAGTGAACTTTTGGGCCGCATCTCGCATCTCGATCGCGAAGTCGCCAGGGCGGAATCGGGGCGCGATGAAGACCCGGAGATTTGGCGCGAAGAGTTCATAAGCGCCCTCGGCCTTTTCAGTGCGATCCGGGCTGCCGATCCGGATGGTGGCGAGATCATGGATACGACCGGCGACGATGATTTGCAGCCGTTGATGCGCCGAAAGGTCGACGTAGGATTGGACCCGTTCGAGTTGAGCGTTCAGGCCGGTTTGGCGGGGTACGATATGCCCGATAGTTTGAAGAAGGTTTGGGAAGCAGGTCCGGAATTTTCGGATAGTCGGGTCAGCGCACTTGAAAAGAAATTTGGCGAAATCCTCATAGCGGCCGCCCCTATCCTGTTGGACGGTGGACGCGACGAGAACGAATTTGCGCAATACTGGGCGGCCTCTACCGAAATATCTCACAGAGAACTCGAAGGGGTATCGAAAGTCCTGCAGGAGAGCTCTCGTGTCGCCGGACAGGCGCCGGTTGTGCTTGCTTGTGTAGTTCTGGTTATTGCGTTGATGGGGGTGGCTTTCGCATGGATGGCGGTCATCCGCCCCCTGATCAAGCGAGTGGGGCGGATTCAGCGCGCCTTGGCGCGGGAGGCGGTGGCTGCCCACGCCGCCGACAGGGCCAAAACGGAATTTCTCGCCTCCGTCAGCCACGAACTCCGCACGCCGATGAACGGGATTATTGGGGGTATCCAGCTTCTTGAGGCGTCCGACCTGTCCGAGTCCGACCGCGAAACGGTTCAAATCATGAGCGATTGCGCGGAAAGCCAGATGTTGCTGATAGAGCAACTCCTGACTTTTGGTGAGATCGAGGCCGGCGTCGTTCGACCGGTAACCTCACCCGTCGACCTTGCGAAGGTCGTGAGGGACGCGTTGGGCTCGGTTGCCCTAAACGCTTACCAAAAGGGACTGATGCTCAGGACCGATATGCCCGCAGATCTTCCGATGATAGAAAGCGACGGGGAGCGATTGCACCAAATCGTCGGGAACCTGGTGGAAAATGCGGTTAAGTTTACCGATGCAGGTCAGGTAGCGGTGGGTGTTCGCGTCCTGTCCGGGGAAAGCGGCGCGGTGACCGTCCGTATCGACGTGACTGATACCGGGCCCGGCATCGCGTATGAACATCGCAATCGGATATTTGAACGGTTTACCCAAGTCGACGGGTCATCCAGCCGCCGAACGGGCGGTACAGGGTTGGGACTTGCTATCGCCCGCGGTATCGCCCGCGATCTTGGTGGCGATGTCGCACTGCACAGCCGACCGGAAGAAGGCTCGACCTTCACGCTCTCCCTTCCGGCACGTTTGGCAAAAGCATCGGAGCGCAATTCCGGCGAAGACCTTGCCGCATGAGATCTTCGGTCCCTCAGCGCCTGCGGATCCTGGTGGTCGACGATTCGGACATCAATGCGATGGTCCTGCAAAAGCTGTTGCGGATTGCGGGATGGATTGCGACATCGCGAAAAACGGGCGTGAAAGCATAGAGATGGCCAAATCCGGTCAACACGACGTCGTGCTGATGGATATTCACATGCCGGGCATGGACGGGGTCGAGGCCATGCGCAAGAACGTTGAGTTGCGCCCGGTGGCACCGCCGCGTGTGATCGCGGTGACTGCGAACGTCTCGATGGAACAACGTCGGGAATGCAGAGATGCGGGATTTGCAGATTTCGTCCCCAAACCGGTCCGCCTAGAGGCATTGAAATCCGCCTTGGGTCTGGCGCCAGCCTGACGTGCTGCCGCCAGCCAGTATGCCCGGCACGGAGTGCACCGGGCATATGTTCGATCAAGCGTCGGACGGCTCGGGCATATTGGCCGCAATGAACCACGCGTCCTTGTCGATCTGACGCGAGACCTCGGTGAACAGATCCTCGGTGTCGTCGTCACCGATTTCACCGGCCTCTTCCAATGCACCCCGGATCTTCTCGCCCACATCTAGGAACCGTTCGCGCAGAGCCTCGAGATGGATCTGGATGTCCTTCTCCCCCAGCGGATACGGCGTCATCGTCGTTTTCTCGGCCACCACTTCGGCGGTCCCGTCGGCGAACCCGCCGAGGATGACCGCACGCTCGGCGATCAGGTCCGAGGATTCCCGCAAACGATCGGCCACGTCGTCCAGAAGCTCGTGGACGCCGATGAAACCAGGCCCGCGCAAGTTCCAGTGTGCTTGCTTGGTGGCGAGGGCAAGCGAGATCACGTCGCTCAGCCGGGCGTTCAGAAGGTCGATGATCTTCGAGCGGGTGTTGTCGTTGAGACCAGCAACGAATGCTTCAGGCATGTTTGCCTCCTACGATTTGAATTCGGTTGGGCGCGTAAAATGACGCGTCCTTCGTCTTGTTAAATCGAAGGCCGGGCTTCGGTTCCGTCCCATGACGGGTGGCTGTTATGCGATGACCTTTGGCGTCCCGGCGCAGGCCGCCTATATCGAGGGCCAATCCAACGAACGGAGCCCACACATGCTCGACCGCAGAACCTTCCTTGCCGCCGCTGGCGCATCGGCCCTGATTGCGGCTCCAGCCGCAGCCGCGCCGATCCCTCTGTCGCAGCTCTCCCAGTACCTGAACGGCCTGTCCGCTGCGCAGGCGCAGTTCACCCAGATCAACGGGGATGGAACGATCTCCACCGGCACGCTGTACATCAACCGCCCCGGCCGGATGCGCTTCGATTATGATCCGCCCGAGGAAACGCTGGTGATGGCGGGTGGCGGATCTGTCGCAATCTTCGACGGGAAATCGAACAGCGTGAACCCCGAAACCTACCCTCTGAGCCAGACGCCGCTGTCGATCATCCTCGACCGGAACGTGAACCTTGGGCGCGCGGGGATGGTCCAGGGCCACCGTCAGGACGGCAACAAGACGATCGTCACCGCTCAGGACCCCCAGCGCCCGCAATACGGCCAACTGGAACTGGTGTTCACCGGCGACCCGCTGACGTTGCGCCAGTGGGTGGTAATCGATGGGCAGGGGAATCGCACGACGACTGCCTTGGGCAGCCTGCAACGCGTCAGCAGCTTGCCCGCCAGCTATTTCTCGATCCCGACAGAGGTCCAGTCGCGCGGCGGGCAATAACGCTCAAAGTCTGCGGCAGCTGCGCAATTGGCCTTCGTAAAGTTGGGCGCGCGACTGAACCCTCTGGGACACCGTCAAAAGCCAAGGCTTCGCGTTGTAGCTGCCGCGGGAATACCCGGTCCGCCCCTCGTGATAGGCGAGGTACTGATTGCGGGCATCGGACTTGGAGATCCCAAGGCTTTTCGTGGTCTGGTCCATGTACCAGCCCATGAAATCGGTCGCATCGTCGATGTCGTCGCGCTTGGCGCGGCGACGATCCTGTTTATCCTTGTACTCTTCCCACGTCCCATCCAGCGCCTGACTGTAGCCGTAGGCCGAGCTTTGCCGCCCCATGGGAATGACCCCGAGGGTAAACCGAAGCGGTGTTCGGGCATTGCCGATGAACTTCGATTCCTGGTGGATGGTCGCCATTTGAACGGGAACGGGCACGCCCCAGCGGCGCTCGGTCCTGCGCATGGCACGCAGGTAATGCGGACGCTCGGACACGATATCGCATGCGTTCTCGAGATTGCGGGGCGCCGTGCTTTCGGTGCTGCCGCATGACGCGACAAACAGCAAAAGGACGAGCGCACGGATGTGTTTGCTCATGTAAAACCGCTCGATGCTTGTTGGTCTTTTTTAGACAATTATAGCACTGGTAGGCGCGCGCGCCTACCCCGTCAGATGGTCCAGCCCAAAACGAGCGGCAAATAGATGACGGAGGCCAGCGTCGAGACCACGACAAGGCTAGCGACCGCGTCGGAATCGGCGCCGTATTTCGCGGCTAGCAGATACGATGTCACAGCCACGGGTGTCGCGACCTGTATCACGAGGACGGCAAAAGCGACCGGCGGAAGATCGAACGTCCGCCCCACGACGACGGCGATACCGATACAAGCCCCGGCCTTGACGACCGACAGAAGCGTCGGACGGACGAAGCTTTGCGGGGCAAGGCGGGCGACGGCGACCCCCAGCGTGATGAGCATGAGGGGGATCGCCAATTGGCCGATGAGGGCCAAGGTGTTGGTCAGAAAGACCGGTGTTTCCCACCCCTGCCACAGGAACAGCGCGCCCAGAAGCGTGCCCGCGACCATCGGCTCGCGCAGGACCCGGGTCAGCGATCCACCGCCCGACACGATCCAGACGCCTGCGGTGAAGGAATAGACGGCCATGACGGCGAAGATCACGACCGCATAACCCAGCCCCTCGTCTCCGAACGCGAACAGGGCAAGCGGCAAGCCAAGGTTACCGGTGTTCCCGAAGATCAGCGGCGCAAGATAGGTCCGAATGTCCAGCCTCAGAAGCAGCGCCAAGGCAAGCATGGTGATCGTCACGCCCGCGTAGGCGACGGCAGCCGCCATGAACACGGCGGTCAGCGCGGTCGGGTCGATCTCTGTCCGCATGAGGGACGTGAAGATCAGGCAGGGCACCCCCAGCGTCATCGACATGCGGGTGACGAATTCCAGTTCGTACTCGAAACCCATCTTTACCCAGACGAAACCGATTGCGGCCAGGATGAAGACGGGTGCGACCACTTCGCCGACTGTAAGAACGAGGTTCACAGTGTGTTTCCGGCGATACCAAGGGATTTATTGGACATCCAGATTGGTGTTCTCCATCTTCATGGGCTAGGGGATACGCCATGTTGAAGACACGTGCACGCTACCATCTCGGGCAGATCGTCCGCCATCGCAAGCACCCCTTTCGGGGTGTCATTTTCGATGTCGATCCCACCTTCGCGAATACAGAGGAATGGTACGAATCCATTCCCGAGGAAGCGCGTCCTGCCCGGGATCAGCCATTCTATCACCTGTTGGCCGAGAACGACCAAAGCTACTACGTCGCCTACGTTTCCGAGCAGAACCTCGAAGCGGACTATTCGGGCGAACCCGTGGGGCATCCCGATCTGCCCGATTTCTTTGGTGAGATCGAGGACGGCACCTATCCCCTGCACTACCAGTTGAACTGACGCGGGCGCGCAGTCGGAAGACTATTCCGACTTGCGCTCGATCGGCAGGCCGCGGTCCCGCCAACCGGAAAACCCTTCGTCCATCTCGGCTACGTTCGCAACGCCCATGTCGATCAGGGCCTTCGCCGCCAAAGCGGATCGCATGGCCCCGGCGCAAAACAGGATCAGTCGCTTTTCGGTGGCGAATATGGGGCGGTGATACGGGCTTTCGGGATCGATCCAGAATTCCAGCATGCCGCGCGGGGCATGGACCGCGTCTGGAACGCGCCCCTCGCGGTCCAACTCGCGAATATCACGGATGTCGACGAGAATCGCGTCGCCCGAGTCGGCCATGGCCTTGGCTGCATCGGGGGGGAGAGTTTCAATCTGCGCTTTCGCTTGCGCCACGAGTTCGGAAACAGATGTGATCGCCATCCGATCCTCCTCAATACCCCAGGGCGCAGCCATCCTTGCGCGGGTCTGACCCGCCTTCCAGCACGCCATCCTCGCGCAGCAGGATCGTCTGCGCCCCGCCCAACGGCACCTCTGGCACCTGGACGGTATGACCCAGTTCGGCCAGCGTCTGCCGAACGTCCGAGCTGTATCCACGTTCCACATTCAGGACCGACCCGTCCGCGAAGCTGCGCGGGGCGTCTATGGCGGCTTGCGGTGTCATGCCGAAATCGACCAGATTACTGACAAAACGCGCATGCCCAGTGGGCTGATACGCACCGCCCATGACGCCGAACGGGGCAACTACCCGTCCTGCGTGCTTCAGAAGACCTGGGATGATCGTGTGCATGGGCCGCTTGCCGCCGGCCGCCTCGTTCGGATGACCGCGTTCCAGGGTGAAACCAGCGCCGCGGTTTTGAAACAGGATGCCGAATTTGTCCGACGCCAAGCCCGACCCGAACCCGTGGAAAATCGAATAGATCAGGGACACCGCCATGCGATCCTTGTCGACCACCGTGATGTAGATCGTGTCCTTGTGGACGGCCCCGCTGGCCGCGCGTGCGTCGGGCAGGACGCGGTTCGGTTCGATCAGTTTGGCCAGCGCTTCGGCCGTTTCAGGCGACAGCATGTGGCCCATCCGGGTGACGTAATCGGCATCCGCCATGAACCGGTTGCGCGCGTCATAGGCCAGTTTCGCGGCCTCGGCCTCGATATGCGCGCGCTCGGCGCCGCGGGGATCCATTCCGGCGATGTCAAAATGGGCCAGAATGTTCGCCAACAGGATCGCAGTCGCGCCTTGCCCGTTGGGTGGATGCTCGACCAGGTCGTATCCGCCATACTGTCCCGAGACCGGGGTGGTATACTCCGCCTTGCAGGCGGCAAAGTCGTCCAGCGTATGCGTGCCGCCAAGGGCGCGCAGGCTGTCGACCATATCCTCGGCAATCTCACCCTCGTAGAAGGCGTCGCGGCCGTCCATCGCGATCCGGCGCAGGACATCAGCCTGCGCAGGCGCGCGGAAGACGGTGCCAGGTGTTGGGATTGCGCCATCGACAAGATAGTGCCTGCGCGCTGCCCCGGTCAGCGTCCCGGCATCGAGCGCCCAGTCGAAGGCCACCCGGTCGCCTACGGGAATTCCGGCTTCAGCATAGTGAATCGCGGGGGCAAGGGACATGGCCAAGCCCGCGCTGCCGAAGTCCTCGGACAGCCGGCAGAACCCGTCGATGGCCCCCGGTACGGTGACTGCGGCTGCGTCGCTCAGAGGCATTGCCGACAATCCGCGGTCCCGAAGCGCCTCGGCGTCCAGCGCGCGCGGTGCACGGCCCGATCCGTTCAGCGCGGTAACCGTCCCATCGGGGCTGGCGATCAGGGCAAAGCAGTCGCCACCGATGCCCGTCATCTGCGGCTCGGCGATCCCCAGAAGAACAGCGCCGGCGATCGCGGCATCAACCGCGTTGCCGCCGGCTTCCAATGTTTGGATCGCGACCTTGGCGGCCAGCGGGTGGGACGTCGCACACATCCCGTTCTCGGCATAGACCGGAGACCGGCCTGGCAGGTGAAGGTCTCGCATCTGTTGTCCCTTGTTTTCGCGCGACGCTATGGGCTTGTCCGCGAAAAGGGAAGGGTAGGATCAGCTTGATGTCATGGATCGGTCAAGCGCCATTTCGATCACAAGGTGGTTGCGGTCATTCACCCGCTGATACTGGACGGACTGGCTGAGCGACTGGATGACGAACCAACCGAATCCCCCCTCGGGCATATCGTCCTCGGGCAGGGTGCATGCGGGCAGTGTCGCGTTGGGCATCGGCGCACCGTCGTCGATGATGACGCACACCAACGAATTGTCGCGATGGGCGATCTGAAGTTCGACCATCCCGCGGGTGTCATCCTTGTAGGCGTGTTCGGCGATATTGTTCAGTGCCTCGGCAAGGACGAGTTCTACGTTGACGCTGTCGCAGGGCGAAAGGCCGTACCCTTCAAGCGCCTGCATGGTTGTCGCCAGCGCCTCGCGGACCGCAAAGGTCCGGTTGGGGTAAAGGACCCGCAGTTCGAAGTGTTTGCCGGGGGTTTTGGATGACATTCGCTGGCGAATCCGCAACTGCTGCTCAGCTCGCATGGAAAGGCTCTGCCGGGCCTTTCGGCGCTGTTTCATGGATCGTGAAAAGGGCGTCCATCTTCGTCAGTTTGAAGACTTTCGCGACCGCCGGGTTCAGCGCCGCAAGTTCCAGCCTGTGGTCGGGGGAAAGCAGCTTCATCGCCCCGATGACCGCCCCCAGGCCCGACGAGTCTAAGAATGTGACGCGTTCCAGGTCCAGGATGACGCGGTCAGGCGCGTCCCCGGCGATGCCCCGGATCGCGTCCTTGAATTGCACCGCGACCGCCGCGTCGAGCCGAGGTTCGAGCGCACGAACGATCAGCGCCTCCTGCATCGGTTCCGTTTCTAGTTTCATGCCATTCTCCGGAATATGTCCCGCATGGCCAATCATGCGTAGATCATGCTAACGGCAGCTTAACTGAATACGGATTTCTGGAAGAAGCAGTGGATTATATTGATCTGGCGCGCCGCATCGCAAGCCTGACAGAGGGCGAGACCGATCCGGTCGCGCTCATGGCGACCGTTGCGTGCGAGGTGCATCATTCGGACGACCGCTTCGACTGGACGGGCTTCTACCGCGTCGTTGCCCCTGAGCTTTTGAAGATCGGCCCCTATCAGGGCGGCCACGGATGCCTGACCATCACATTCGATCGGGGCGTTTGCGGGGCCGCCGCCCGTACGAGACAGGTTCACCTTGTCCCGGATGTCGAGGCTTTCCCCGGTCACATCGCGTGCGCCTCTTCCACGAAAAGCGAGCTGGTCCTGCCGGTCTTCGACGCTGATGGGCAAGTGATCGCCGTCTTCGACATCGACAGCAACCGGATCGACGCCTTCACCCATGCCGATTCGGAGGCTTTGCAGGGTATTCTCGATGCCACCTTTGCCCGCGCCTGAGTACGACCCGCCCACCGATCCCCTGAACGTTCTGCATGTCGATGATGATCTTCTGGCAGTGGTCAAACCTGACGGGCTTCTGTCCGTCCCCGGTCGGGGGCCCGCGCTGGCAGACTGCCTGATCGCGCGCCTGCAGGCCGAGTATTCCGGCGTATTGCTCGTCCATCGTCTGGACCGCGACACATCGGGCGTGATGATCTTCGCACGAAATCCGAACGCGCAACGGCATCTGGGACTGCAGTTCGAAAATCGCCAGACCCGCAAGCTGTATGTCGCGCGGGTGGCGGGCGTCATTCCCGAGGATCAGGGGCGGATCGACCTTCCGCTTCGCGTCGATTGGGAAAACCGTCCCCGGCAGCGCGTCGATCACGAGGAGGGGCGCGCAGCACAGACCGACTGGTCCGTTGTCACGCGTGGTGTCGCCGAAACGCGCGTGGCGCTGACCCCGCTGACCGGCCGGTCCCACCAGCTTCGGGTCCACATGCTGACCCTGGGCCACCCGATACTGGGCGACACCCTTTATGCCGAAGGCGCGGCGCGGGATCATTCCCGCATGATGCTGCATGCCGAACGCCTCGAGGTACGTCACCCCACAGGCGGGCGATGGATGACCTTCGAGGACGCCGCGCCGTTCTAGTCAGACCAGAAAATCATGCAGGGCGTCGATCTCGGACTGCTGGATTTCGTGACCGCCCGGATGCCAAGCCAGGATGCAATCCGCCTTTTGGGCGGTGAACCATTCCGCCAGCGACTGCGTGAACGGGGCGGGGCAGATCGGGTCCTTCTGGCCCGCGGTGATCAGCACGCGTGTCATCGCGATGTCGGGTTGCGGTTCGGGGCGCCACGGGATCAGGGGGTGCATCAGGACCATGGTGTCGAAGAGGTCGGGATGCGCCATCGCTGTGGCGGCCAAGATGTTGGCCCCGTTGGAATACCCCAGCCCGGTTACGTGAACCGCGCCGGTCCGCTCGACCTCGCCGCGAACGAATTCGGCCATGGCGGCGACGCGGACCGCCAGATCCTCCATATCATAGACGCCTTCTCCGGTCCGTCGAAAGAAGCGTGCGGCGCCGTTCTCGTCCACGTCCCCTTGCGGGGAGACTATATGCGTCTCCGGCAGGAAAGTCCGCGCAACGCCGTGCAATTGCGATGCATCGGCGCCGGTTCCGTGAAACGTCAGTGCAAGCTTCGGCGCGGTGCCCGCGTCGCGGAGTGCCTCATAGCTCATGGTTGTCCCCCTCTGTTCAAATCCGCGACCTAGTGCCTCAATCGAGGGGAACGAGATGTCGTTCAAGTTGAGGCCGCAGGTGTTCATGCTGACGTGGCAGCTTCAAGGCCTGTCCAAGGGATGCGGGGTCCTCGTCACGGTCGAAGCCGGGCTCGTTCGTGGCCACCTCGAACAGGATGCCGCCGGGGGTGCGGAAGTAGATCGCCCAGAAATAGTCGCGGTCGATCACCGGGGTCACCTGAAAGCCCTGTTCAGCCAAGGCTGTGCGCACGGCCTGCTGCGCGGCCCGGTCGTCGACGGAAAAGGCGATGTGGTGGACGGAGCCGGCACTTTGCCGCGCCGCAGGGGCGTTGGGGTGTTCGATCAGGTCGACCACATTCGCCACCCCGCCAGGGCGGGTCATCCGGATCGTATCGCCGGCGCGCGCCGTTTCCTCATAGCCCATGAAGCGTAGAAGTTCGGCGGTCGGGGCGGCGTCGTTCACAAGCGGGGCGACCGAGTGAAACCCTCGGATCGCATGATCGGTGCTGACCGTTCCGGTGAAGGGCGTGCGGGGATCGTCATCCTCGACCAGCGCGAACAAGTCGCCATCGGGGGCGGCCACGTGCACGACCGGCGTGCCGAACGCGTCGACCTCGACCTTGGTGCCCAGCCTGTCGGCCCAAAAGGCCGCCGCGCCTTGGGGGATCGCAAGACGCACCTCGTGCACCTCGCCCGCGCCGCGCGTTCCCTTGCCCGCGCCGGGGAACGGAAAGTAGGTCATCGCAGTGCCCGGCCGCCCCAGATCGTCCCCGTAATACAGGTGATAGACATCGGGTGCGTCGAAATTCACGGTCTTCTTCACCCGCCGCAATCCCAGGTCGTGCGTCCAGAAACGGTCGATCGCCACCGGGTCGGCGCCGATGGTCGTGACGTGGTGCAATCCGTTGATCTGATCCAGCATGGCAGCCTCCTTTGTTCAGGTCTCAGATAGGCCGCCTGAACTGCGCACGAAATGCCGCTGTCGGCAGGGACTTGGTGCGTGACCGCGCAGAATGAAGTTTACTTTCACAACACTATGCCGAACGCCCGGTCCAACCCATGACCGCAAGGCAAAACAGCCGTCTTTATCCTGCCGCTGCCCCTGTCTGAGCGACAGGCCGTGGCTATCTGAGAAACAGATCATTCGAGAAGGAGGTGCCAAATGGCCCTGCGTATCAACGACACTGCCCCCGATTTTACCGCCAACACGACCGAGGGCGAGATCAATTTCCACGATTGGATCGGCGATGGCTATGCCGTCCTGTTCAGCCATCCCAAGAACTTCACCCCGGTCTGCACGACCGAGCTTGGCACGATGGCCGGTCTGGCGCCCGAGTTCGAAAAGCGTGGCGCCAAGATCATCGGCATTTCCGTCGATCCGATCGAGGACCACAACAAGTGGAAGTCCGACATCGCCTCCTACACGGGCAACAGCGTTAGCTATCCGCTGATCGCCGACCCCCAGATGAAGATCGCCAAGGCCTACGACATGCTTCCCGCCGAGGCCGATGGCGAACCCGGTAGCCGCACCCCGGCCGACAACGCCACCGTCCGCACCGTGTTCATCATCGGGCCGGACAAGAAGGTGAAGCTGTCGATGACCTACCCGATGACCACGGGCCGGAACTTCGACGAGATCCTGCGCGCCCTCGATTCCATCCAGTTGAATGCCGAGCACAAGGTCGCGACGCCCGCCAACTGGCAGAAGGGTGGCGAAGTTATCCTGACCCCTGCCATCTCGGACGACGAAGCGCGCGAAAAGTTCGGCGGGTTCGAGCAAAAGCTGCCCTACATCCGCACGGCCAAGATGCCCGGCTGATCCGACAACGACGCCTCGATTTTGCACGCCGTCCCCTGTCCGGGGGTCGGCGTGTCGCGTAAGGGCCATGGATGGACACCACGAACAAGGGATTGGCGCTGGCCCTCTTCGGCGCCCTGGTCATCGTGCCCGATACGCTGTTCATGCGGATTTCGGGTCTGGGGGCGACGCAGATGGTCGCGTGGCGCGGTCTGCTACAGGCCGCCGTCCTGCTGACATTGTGGATCGTCCTCTCTCGCCGCCACCGTGCCGATGTGGCCGCCCTTGCAACCGGGACCGGGGTTCTGGCGGCGCTACTGCAAGCGTCGAACGCCGCGCTGTTCGCCACCGGGATCGCCATCGCGCCGGTGGCCGTGGTTCTGTTCGCCGTGGCGATGGTCCCCTTGGTCGCAGCCCTGTTCGGGGTGATCTTCCTCGGAGACCGGATCGAAAAAGCGACTCTGATCGCCGCCTTCGTCGTGCTGCTGGGCATCGGCCTGTCGGTCTCGGCCGAGTTCACCACCGAAGGCTCGGCGCTTCTGGGGGCGCTCTGCGGTCTGGCTGTGGCGGTGTCCCTGTCGGGCAGCTTCACGCTGTTTCGTGCCCGGCCCGACCTGTCGATCTTCCTGACCGTTGGCCTCGGGGCCAGCCTTTCGGGCGTTGTGGCCTTCCTGTTGACCGACTCGATGACGCAGACCCAAGGCTGGCTACCGGCGATCTGGGTCACGGGGGCCGTGATCCTGCCGATCTCGTTCACCACGATGAACCTGGCCTCACGCTATACGGTCGCGGCGAATGTCAGCCTGGTCCTGCTTCTGGAAACGGTGCTGGGCCCCATTGTCGTCTGGATCGGCGTGGGCGAGGCGGTGGGCCCCCGCGGACTGATCGGCGGCGCCATCGTGGTCGTCACCCTGGCCGTCTACCTATGGGACCAACGGCGGCGGGCATTGTCACGGGTCACCCGCCGTCCGATCCGAGGTAGCGCCTTATAAGCTCCTCATACCGGGGCGAGTTGATATATGACAGCAGGGCGCGGTTCAGCGGTTCGCGCAGGTCCGAGCCTTCGGGCAAAGCGATCCCGTACTGCTCGCGCCCGATGTCCTGATCCAGTACGCGAACCTGCCCGTCGAACTGGTCCCGCGCGACGTAGGACAGGACCGGGCGGTCATGAACGAAGGCGTCCAGCCGCGCCTCGAGCAGCGCCTCGTATCCCTCGGCCACGGACTCGAACCCGCGGGCATCGATCCGGCGGCGGGCAAGCTCCTCGGCGCCGGTCGAGCTTTCCACGACGCCAACGCGCACGCTGTCCAGATCGGACGCCCCCTCTATCCCGCTGCCAAGCTGTCCGACGGTCAGGGATGCGGCGATGGCAGCGGTGAAGCTGGCCACGATGATCATTGCGGTGAACATCCAGATCAGCCCGACAATCCGACCGCCGATCGTCCGCGGGCTCTTGTCGCCATAGCCCACGGTGGTCATCGTCACGGCGGCCCACCAGAACCCGTCGCCCAGACCCTTCACGGGCTTTCGGCTGAACTCTTCCTCGTTGCCCTTGCGTTCGAAGAACCAGATCGCGACGCCGGCTGTCAGCAGAACCGCCGAAAGGCCCGCCAAGACCACCATGAACTGCCACGAGAAGAAATTGCGCGCGACCTGCAACCATCCCCCGGTCGAGATCGGATTGATCGCAATGCCAAGGCCCGTGCTGTAATAGGGATAAGTGAAATCCACCCGGAACTCACGATCCGCGGTGATCGACAGGGCGGCGACGGAAGCGGCATATTGCCCTTCTGCCGTCCCTTCGATCATGTCCGCCAGGGTCGTCTCGCGCAGATCATAGGCCAGGTCCAGCTCGTCGGCCAGTGCCTCCCACATCTCGATGGCGATGCCGGTCCATTCGCCGTCTGGCCCGCGCAACGCGAAGGGCGGCGCCTCGCGGGTGGCCACGATCAGGCTCGCGCCGGCCGCACTCTCGACGGCCTCGGCCAACTGGGGTTGAGTGTCCGACGGGGTCTCGTCCTGCGCCGAAACCGGCACGGTCAGAAGAAACAGAAGGGCGGCGGCACGGGCGAACAGCTTTATCATTCGCCCCGACCTAGGGCGCCCCGCGTCCCTTGCTAGAGGATCATCAGCCGGATCAAATAGGCGATCACCCCCAGGACCGCGACGCTAGCGGTCCATAGCGCTGCGAACCACGCGATCCGTTTCCACCACATGGCAGGCTTCTTTCCAAAGCGCCTAGTGATAGCCTTCCCCCGGTTTGATCTTCCCGCGGAACACGTAATAAGCGAACGCGGTATAGCCCAGGATAATGGGCACCAGAATGATCGCCCCCACGAACATGAAAAGCTGCGATTTGAACGGGCTTGCGGCATCGTACATCGTGACGCTTGTGGGGATGACATAGGGCCACATGCACACGCCAAGCCCGATGAAGCACAGAAGGAACAGACCCAGCGTCAACACGAAGGGCATCCAGTCGTTGCTTTCGTTGTACAGTTCCTTGCCCAGGAACAGGATGAACAGCACGACCAGGATCGGCACCGGCGCCACTTGCAGCATCTGCGGCCAGGAATACCACCGTTCGAAATACGCAGCCTCAAGGAACGGGGTCCACAGGGACACAATCCCGATAAAGCCCACGGTCACGAACCCGAGGATCCGTGCGATGTTGCGCGAATGCTTCCTGACATACCCCTCGGTCCGCCAGTTCAGCCAGCACGCCCCCAAAAGGCCGTAGCCGAACACCACGGCCAGACCGCAGGTCAGCGTGAACGGCGTCAGCCAGTCCCACCAGCCGCCGCCATAGGCCCGGCCGTCGACCTCGATCCCCTGCAGCAGGGCGCCGAGGGCGATCCCCTGCGCCATCGCCGCGACGGTTGACCCGCCGATGAACGCCCAGTCCCAGAACTTTTCCGAAAACCTGTTACCCGCACGCCAGCGGAACTCGAACGCGACACCGCGGAAGACCAGCGCCAGAAGCATCGCGATGATCGGCGGGTACAGCGCGGGCATGATGATGGCGTAGGCCAGTGGGAAGGCGGCGAACAAGCCGCCACCGCCCAAGACAAGCCACGTCTCGTTCCCGTCCCAGACGGGCGCGACCGTGTTCATCATCAGGTCGCGATCTTCTTTCCTCGGGAAGGCGGGGTAGAGTATCCCGATCCCCAGGTCGAACCCGTCCAGAACGACGTAGACATAGACGGCGAAGGCCAGAAGCAGGGCCCATGCGACCGTCAAGTCAAAGCTGATCTCCATTCCGTGCGCTCCTTATTCGGCCGGGCTGACTTCAGGCGTGGTGCCGGGCGTGATGCCCGCGGTACGGATCGGGCCGTCGCTGTCCTTTTCGGACTCGCCCTTCTCGGGCGCTTTCAGCATCAGCTTCAGCAGATAGATGATGCCGGCCCCGAACACAGCGAAATAGATCACGATGAACGCCATCAAGGAGGTGCCGACTGCCTGCGCCCCGATGGGCGACATCGACTCGGACGTTCGCATCAGGCCGTAGACGGTATAGGGCTGTCGGCCGACCTCGGTCGTGATCCAGCCCGCGATGATGGCGACGATCCCCGACGGGGCCATCAGGACAGATACGCGATGAAGCCATCTGTCGTCGTAAAGCCGACCCCGCCACCTCGACCACAGGGACCAAAGTCCGACGCCGATCATGACCATGCCGATACCCACCATTACGCGGAACGACCAGAAGACGATGGCGACGGGCGGCTCTTCGCTGCGCGGCACTGTGTCCAGGCCATCCATCGAGGCATCCAGGCCCTTTCCCAGAATCGGCCCTCCAATCCGCGGGATCTCGACCGCGTAGCGCATCTCGCCCGCCTCCTGATCCGGGATGCCGAACAGGATCAGGGGGATGCCGTCATCATAGCTTTCGAAGTGACCTTCCATCGCCAGTACCTTGGTCGGCTGGTATTCGTAGGTGTTCAGACCTTGCTCGTGTCCCAGAACCAGTTGCAGCGGGGCGACGACGGCGGCCATCCACATGGCCATCGAAAACATCGTGCGCACGCCACGGTTGTCGTGCCGCCCGCGCAGCAAGTGCCACCCTCCGACGCCGCCGACGACGAACGCGGTGCCAAGGAATGCCGCCGTCAGTGTATGCGCCAGACGATAGGGAAAGGACGGATTGAAGATCGCCGCCAGCCAGTCGTCCGGCAGGAATTGCCCATTCTCGCCCATGACGAAGCCCGCAGGGGTATGCATCCAGCTGTTCACCGACAGGATCCACGTGGCCGATACAGCCGTTCCGAACGCGACGAGGCAGGTCGCCGTCATGTGCAGGCCGGGTCCGACCTTGTCGCGGCCGAACAGCATGATCCCCAGGAACCCCGCCTCTAGGAAGAACGCCGTCAGAACCTCGTATGCCATCAAGGGGCCGATCACCGGGCCCGCCCGATCCGAGAACACCGACCAGTTCGTGCCGAATTGATACGACATCACGATGCCCGACACGACGCCCATCGCGAACGAGATCGCGAAGATCTTCACCCAGAATTTGAACAGGCGCAGATACGCCTCGTCTTTCGTCCAAAGGAACATGCCGTTCAGGACGGCCAGATAGCTGGCCAGACCGATGGTGAACGCCGGAAAGATGAAGTGGAAAGCGACGGTAAAGCCGAACTGGATGCGGGCCAGAACGAGTGCGTCGAGACCGAGAAATGTATCCATGGACTTACCTGCTTCACGAATGGGAACACGGAATACTTATGCGGCCCGGGCGTTCCGTCCAACAGCACCTTGCGGCGCGCAATGTCACACCGTGTCGGGTTTTCCCTGCTGTTCTTGCGCGGATTGACACGAGGGCAAGGGGTTTTCCGGAGAACCCGGAAATGGAAAAGGCCGACACGTGCTGTTGTGCCGGCCCTACTCGACGATGCTGACCGCCCGAAAATTCCGGATCGTTCAGACCATTTTCGGATAAAGAACGACACGCGCGTCCATTGGCACCTGCTCGTATAGCAGCTTGATATGCTCGTTGGTCAGGCCAGCACAGCCGTTCGAGACGGCGCGCCCGATAGTGTTGATGTCGGGCGTCCCATGAATTCGCAGATAGGTATCGCCGCGGCCTTCCTGGAAGAGGTAAAGCGCGCGGGCCCCAAGCGGGTTGTCCGGGCCGCCGGGCATTCCGTCGGAGTACTGTGCGTATTTCTCGGGCTCACGGCTGATCATGTCCGGCGTGGGCGTCCACGAGGGCCATTCCTTCTTTGCGCCGACGTAATACTGCCCCGGCTCGTACAGGCCTTCACGGCCGACCCGGATGCCGTAGCGCCATGCCTGACCGTTCGGCATCGTCCAGAAAAGCTGGAAGTGATCGGGGAAAACATGCACTTCCCCAGGCGGAAGCGAATGGCGCAGCGTCACGAAAGCGGGCTGCAGATGCGGCGGAAGCTGCTGCGCCATGGCGGGGCCGCCCACCAGGGCCGCGCCGAAGGTGGCAAGTCCCGTCAAAACGAAGTCACGCCTGTTCATATGGATCGTCCCTTTGTCGTTAAGCCCTTGGATGCAACGTAAACCATGCGTCCCGGTTGCAGGACATCTGCCACGAAAACGTGAAGCCTGCATCTGAAATGGTACGGCCGGGCAGTGCCGCTATCCGGTTTGCGGTCAGGCGGCCGAATAACGGGCAAAAACCTCGGTCTCGCCCCCTGTGCGGATCAGGTGTACATCGTAGGCATCGCGCGCCGTTTCCGGTCCCATCCCCGGAGAGCCATAGGGCATCCCCGGCACTGCCAGTCCCACCGCGTCGGGACGCGTGTTCAGAAGGCGGCGAATATCGGACGGGGGAACGTGCCCCTCAATCATGTATCCGTCGATCCTTCCGGTGTGACACGAGGCCATATCTGCCGGGATCCCGTTTTCCAGCTTGTAGCGGCTCAAAGCAGTACCCGTCGACGGTTCGGTGGTGATCTTGAAGCCGTCCCGCTCGAGGATGTCGATCCAGGCCGAACAGCACCCGCAATTCGGGTCCTTCACGACGTGCATGGATGGAACGGCCGCGGCACCGAGCCGTGGCAGGATAGCGGCGCCACCAAGCGCGGCGAGGCTGCCCAGAAGGGCGCGGCGTGTCGTCGTGCTGGGTCTCATATCGGTCTTCTCCTTCACGGGCCTGTTCGAATACCTGGCGCTGGTGAAGGGATAAAGGCCGTCCCGGAAACCGGCAAGCGGGCCTCACCTCCGCCGGGATCACGTTTCGGTCGGCTATCGCCGATAGAAAAAGGACCGGCCCCTGTTCGGGGGCCGGCCGCTTGTCGTTCCACAAGGCGGAAGAATCAGCCTTCGGCTTCTTCTTCCGCCTTGGCTTCCTGTCCGGTCTCCTGGTCCACGACCTTCATCGACAGGCGCACCTTGCCACGGTCGTCAAAGCCCAGAAGCTTGACCCAAACCTCCTGGCCTTCCTTCAGGACGTCCGAAGGATGGTTCAGGCGGCGGTTCTCGATCTGGCTGACATGGACCAGGCCGTCGCGCTTGCCGAAGAAGTTCACGAAGGCGCCGAAGTCCACGATCTTCACGACCGTGCCCTTGTACACCTTGCCCTCTTCCGGCTCGGCCACAATCGAATAGATCATGTCGTAGGCCCGCTGGATCGCGTCGCCATTTGCGCTGGCGATCTTGATCACGCCGTCGTCGTTGACGTCGACCTTGGCGCCGGACGTCTCGACGATCTCGCGGATGACCTTGCCGCCCGAGCCGATGACTTCGCGGATCTTGTCCACGGGGATCTGCATCGTCTCGATCCGGGGAGCGTGCTGGCTGAACTCGGCCGCGGAGGACAGCGCCTTGTTCATCTCGCCCAGGATGTGCATCCGGCCGGCCTTGGCCTGCGCCAGCGCCTTTTGCATGATCTCGGGGGTGATGCCCGCGACCTTGATGTCCATCTGAAGCGAGGTGATCCCGTTCTCGGTGCCGGCAACCTTGAAGTCCATGTCGCCGAGGTGATCCTCGTCGCCCAGGATGTCGGTCAGGATCGCATAGTCGCCGTCATCTTCCAGGATCAGACCCATCGCCACACCGGCCACGGGGGCCTTCAGCGGCACGCCCGCATCCATCATCGACAGCGACCCACCGCAGACCGACGCCATGGAAGAGGAGCCGTTCGATTCGGTGATCTCGGACACGACGCGGATGGTGTAGGGGAAGTCGGTCGGCGCCGGCAGAACCGCCTGAAGCGCACGCCACGCCAGCTTGCCGTGACCGATCTCGCGACGGCCCGGAGGTCCGAAGCGGCCCACTTCGCCCACCGAGTAAGGGGGGAAGTTGTAGTGCAGCAGGAAGTTCGACTTGTAGGTGCCCTGAAGAGCGTCGATCATCTGCTCGTCGTCGCCAGTGCCCAGCGTGGTCACGACCAGACCCTGGGTCTCGCCCCGGGTGAACAGGGCCGAGCCATGCGTCCGCGGCAGAAGGCCGGTTTCGGCAACAATTGGGCGGACCTGATCCGTCGCACGGCCATCGATCCTCTTGCCGCCCTTCACCACGTCGCCGCGGAGGATGGAGGATTCCAGCTTCTTGAACGCCGAGCCGAGGTTCTCGTCGGCCAACTGCTCTTCGGTCAGCTGTCCGCGGATATGGGCGCGCGCATCGCTGATGGCGGTCGTCCGCTCCTGCTTGTCGGTGATCGCGAAGGCGGCGCGCATCTTGTCCTCGCCCGCGGCCTTCACGGTGTCATACAGCGCCGAGTAGTCGGGCGGCTGGAAATCGAAGGGCTCTTTCGCGGCGTCTTCGGCCAGGTCGATGATCAGGTCGATCACCGGCTGGATTTGCTGGTGGGCAAAATTCACGGCGCCCAGCATCTCTTCTTCGGTCAGCTCGTAGGCTTCCGATTCCACCATCATCACGGCGTCCTTGGTGCCCGCGACGACAAGGTCGAGGCGCTGATCGACGTTCTCACGCAGCTTGTGCATGTCGTCGATCTCGGGGTTCAGGACGTATTCGCCGCCCTCATAGCCCACGCGGCAGCCGGCGATCGGGCCCATGAAAGGCGCGCCCGACAGCGTCAGCGCGGCGCTGGCCGCGATCATCGCGACCACGTCGGGATCGTTGACAAGGTCGTGGCTCAGCACGGTGCAGATCACGAGGACTTCGTTCTTGAAGCCCGGCGCGAACAGCGGACGGATCGGGCGGTCGATCAGGCGCGAGGTCAGCGTCTCTTTCTCGGTCGGACGCGCTTCGCGCTTGAAGAACCCACCGGGGATTTTGCCCGCAGCGTAATATTTCTCGTTGTAATGAACCGTCAGCGGGAAGAAGTCCTGTCCGGGCTTCTGTTCCTTCGCAAAGGTCACGTTGGCCATGACGCTGGTCTCGCCCAGCGTCGCGATCACAGACCCATCGGCCTGGCGCGCAACTTTTCCTGTCTCGAGCGTGAGGGTTTCTTCGCCCCACTGCATCGATTTCTTTGTCTCGTTGAACATCTGTCGTATCCTGTCTGGGCCGACCGGAGCCCTCTCCGGCGGTCCGTTTGCATGGCGGCCGTATTGCCGCCGATCCCTCCATCATCTCATGCGCCGGGATCGAAGCGTCACGTCTCAGATGCGCCGCCCCTACATCAAAACGGCGCTGAACGCTAGCAGGTGTGATCCGGGATGACTTGATACACGGCGGGGAACGGCAGACTTACGTTCCCCGCCCGAAAACCCGATGCGCCCCAAGCCCGTCGGAGACTTCGCCCTTCAGGAGGGCGGCGTAGTGATCCTCCAGCCGGTCGTCCCCATATTCCGGCGTCAACTCGGGCGCGGGGCGGTCGCCGTCATGTACCAGCATCGACCGGGTGGCATAGAACCGCCCGATCCGCGCCAGTTCGGCTTTGGCGGCAAGCCGGGGCGATACCCGCCCCATCAGCGACAGCCCGCTTGCCACGCCATCCAGAAGCGCGACCGGCACGCGGCGCACCGCAACCTCGCGGCCCAGAAGCCGGCCCAGCATCGCAGCCTGGTCCATGGGGGTGATCGCCGGTCCGGGGCCGCCCACGGGCAGGACGCGGTTCCGCTTGTCGGGATCAGACAGGCAATCCACCAGAAACGCCGCGCAATCGCGGTCCGAGATCGGCTTGCACGCCGTCAGGTTCCCGTCCCCGAACACGAGGAACGGCTTGCCCTCCGCCACACGCGCGACCTGACCCGACAGAGATTTGAAGAAGGCGGTCGGCCGCACGACGGACCAGTTCATGGACGACGCTCTAAGCCTCGCTTCGGCGGCAAGCTTGGCGTGGTGAAAGGCCAGTACAGGGGGCTCGACACAGATCGCCGACAGCAGGACGAATTGGGCAACCCCGGCGCGCTCGGCCGCGTCGATGGCGGCGATCGTCGCATCGCGATCCACGGCGCGGGCATCGTCCGGCGCCCCGGTGCGCGAGGCAAGGCAGCAGATCACCGCGTCGATTCCGGCAAGGGGCAGCGCATCGCGCATTGCATCGGCGTGGATGACCTCGCACCCCGGAACGGTGCCGGACCGCAGGACCGCGCGGACCTCGTGGGCCGCGCGCAGCAATTCGGCGGCCGTCGCACGTCCGATGGTGCCGCTGCCGCCAAGAAGCAGAACCCTTGTCATGTCATGACCCTTCCACGAAGCCCCGCGCCGTTCCATGGGCCAGACACGAAAAAAGCCGCCCACGGGGGGCGGCCTTCGGGTCGACATCGCGCGCGGATCAGCGGCGGATGTTCAGGCGCTTGATCAGGTCCTGATACCGGGCCTCGTCCTTCGCCTTGGTGTAGTCCAGCAGCTTGCGGCGCTGGGCGACCAGCTTCAGAAGGCCACGGCGCGAGTGGTTGTCCTTCTTGTGGGTCTTGAAGTGCTCGGTCAGCGCGGCGATGCGGTGAGTCAGGATCGCGACCTGCACCTCGGGCGAGCCGGTATCGCCGGACTTCGTCGCGTAATCGCTGATGACCTTCTGCTTGTCTTCTTGCGTAATCGACATCGGGCGTCTCCTTTCGGGTCTGGTGTGTCGGCACCGGCCGGGATGTCGTCCAGCACGGGCCCTTTGCCGCAACCGCGGCGAAGCGGGCGCATAGCCTGATTCCCGCGCCGTGAAAACCCCCGATCTAGCCGCGCCAGGGCACGGGCTGGGTCGCGTAGGGGATATAAAGCGGGTGCTTGGGGTGCCCGTCCTTCGACAGACCCAGATGATGCAGGGTCCGCCCGGTGCCACGCATCAACGCTTCGACCTCGGGGCCGCGCGCCATATGGGCGCCGTGGGTGCCCCATGCGCAGACGATGGTGTCGGCCCAACGGCAGCCCTCCAAGATGGCCGCGTCGTTCGCCGGGCCCACGGGGTCGTCCGCGCGGCGCATCTTCTTGGGGTCGGTGTCGCGCCAGGCGAAGATGTTGCAGACCCGGAAGGCCCCGAACCCCAGCGCCCGCGCCCGCCGCTCGCAGCGTTCGACGGTGGGGTCGTTCTGCACCTCGGTCGCGGTCGAGGGGTTCAGCATCACGAACAGCGCCTTGCCATCCTCTGGCCGCCAGACGCGGGTCAGGGCATAGCGATACCGTTCGCAGTCCGAATAGGTGGCCACGCTTTCCGCGTCGTCCTTGACGTGATGCCGTTCGATCACCGGTTCAGGACACGCGACGGGTGGAAATGCCCGGCCCGGTAATGCCCCAGCGCCACGGCCAGCCCCCCTTGCGAGGCCCAGGCCAGATCGCCGAACTCGGCGTCCGAGCTGATGACCTCGGCCGGGTTGCCGTTGCGGATGCGCGTCGCCGCCATCTCGGTCACGCGGCATTCCGGCAGATCGGCCAGTCCCGTTTCCACCGGCAGCAACAGCGCGTCGAGCTCGGGGGTGCGGGCCAGGTCCTCGATCCGGTCCAGGGTCACGCCGTCCGCAACCTCGAACGGTCCGGACCACACGCGCCGCAGCCAGCCGACATGCCCCAGACAGCTCAGGTCGCGTCCCAGATCCCGCGCGATGGACCGGACATAGCCGCCCTTACCGCAGACCAACCGCAGCGTCGCCGCGTCAGGCCGCGTCTCGACCAGCGTCAGTTCGTCGACGTAGAGATCGCGCGCCTCTAGCTCCACCTCTTCGCCGGCCCGCGCCAGATCATAGGCCCTTTGCCCGTCGACCTTCACGGCTGAAAACGCGGGCGGCACCTGCATGATGTCGCCGCGGTAGGTCGGCAAGGCGGTCTCGATTGCGTCTGCGGTCGGGCGCGCCTCGGACGACGTCTCGAGAACCTCGCCCGAAGCATCGTCGGTCGCGGTTTCGGCGCCCCAACGGACCTCGAACTCGTAGGCCTTCAGCATGTCCGTGATCGAGGAGACCAGCTTCGTCGCCTCGCCCAGCGCCACGACCAGAACGCCCGTCGCGTCCGGATCCAACGTGCCCGCGTGACCCGCCTTCTTGGCGTCGAAGGCCCAGCGCACCTTGTTCACGATGTCGGTCGATCCGATCCCGGCAGGCTTGTCGACGACCAGCCAGCCCGAGATCTCGCGTCCCTTCCTGCGCCGTCCCATCAGCGCCCCCCGATCACGGTGCCGATGATCGGCCCCATGGGCCAGCCCGCATCGTGTCGACCGCCATCGGCATCATACAGCCGCGAGATGTTGCCATCGAAATACAGGGCGTTCGGCACGTCCAGCCCATCGCGGAACAGCCGACCGAAATGGTGGAAATTCACCTTCTCATTCGAGATCGCGAAATACATCGTGCCATTCGCCCCGACGCCGACCCCGTTCCGGATATAGGTCGAATCCGAGTCCGGTATGAACCGCGGGTGCAGGTCGCCGTCGAGGACCAGCATGGGCCCGGATTGCGAGGCATCGCGACAATCGGGGTCGCTGGCCGCAAAGCTACGGCTTTCGATCACCCGCGCAGCCCCCTCGGTCAGGCACAGGACGCCGTTCGGAAGCAGGCCGAAATTGCCCGGCCCGGCATTCGTCACCAGCCCCGCAGCCTCTGCGCCATCCTCGACATACAACCCGACTGGAGAGCGGTCGGCGTGATACATCCCGGCGTTCATCGCGATGCCCAGCGATTTGCCGTCCTGCCCCAGCGCCCGGTTGACCGCGCGAAAGCTGGCAAAGGGCGATCCGTCGTCCTGATACAGGAACAACTGCACATCTTCGACGGCCGGGTCGATCTCGCACACCGTGAAGGACGCACCGTCGAAGGCTACGTCCCGGCAGGTTCCGGCCGCAGCGGGAAGGGCGGTCAGCAGAAACAGAAGTGCAAGGCGGATCATGCCTCGTCCTCTCCCTCGTCAAGGTCTCGGCGCACGTCGTCGCGGGCGAACAACTCGCGCGTTTCGTCCAGCCGATCGAAAGTCTCGTCGATCAGGAACCGCAGATCGGGCGTGAACTTCAACGTGGTCTCTTTCGACAGGGCGCGGCGCAGCTCGTGCTTGTTACGCTTCAAGCCCTGGATCGCTTCCTCTCGATTGTTCCCGCCCAGCGGCAGGACATACAGGGTCGCGATCTTGAGGTCGGGCGACGTCCGCACCTCGCTGACAGTGATCGACAGGCGGTTCAGGTCGGGGTCGTGTATGTCGCCCCGGTTCAGCACGTCGGACAGCGTGCGGCGGATCAGCTCGCCCACGCGAAGCTGACGTTGCGACGGGCCTGCGCCCTCGGAAAATCGGTTCTTGGCCATGGGGCGCAGATATTGGCTTGGACCGCGACGCGCAACAGGCGTTGCGGGATGCGCGGGATCCGCGCTAGCTGCGGGGCGAAGGATCGAAGGGAATGCCGCATGAAGATCGCCGTTACCGGAGTATCGGGCCGCATGGGGCGGATGCTGGTCGACGCCGTGTCCGAGACCGAGGACGCAACGCTGCACGGCGCCATCGAACGGTCCGGGCATGACTGGGTCGGACGTGATCTGGGCGAGATCCTGCCGGCCGGTTCGGGCGTGACGGTGACTGACGACCCCGCCAAGGGGATCGCGGGGGCGGATGCGGTGATCGACTTCACCGCGCCCGATGCGACCGTGGCCCTTGCGAAATCCGCGGCCGAGGCCGGCGTCGCCCACGTGATCGGCACCACGGGCTTCGACGACAGCCATATCGCCCAGCTCGACGCCTGCGCGGATCGTATCGCAATCGTCAGGGCCGGGAACATGAGCCTGGGGGTCAACCTGCTGACGCAGCTCGTTCGGCAGGTCGCGGCCAGCCTCGGCGTCGAATATGACATCGAGATCGTCGAGGCGCATCATCGCCACAAGGTCGACGCCCCCTCGGGTACCGCGCTGATGCTAGGCGAAGCTGCGGCCGAGGGGCGGGGGATCAGCCTGTCGGGCATGGCCGACAGGGCGCGCGACGGCATCACCGGCCCGCGCGAGGCCGGGCATATCGGCTTTCACGCCATCCGCGGCGGCGACATCATCGGCGCCCATGACGTGATCTTCGCGGGCCCGGGCGAGACCATCACGATCAGCCATGCGGCCACTGATCGCCAGCTTTTCGCCAAGGGTGCACTGCGCGCGGCCCTGTGGACCGTAGGCAAGGCGCCGGGGCATTACGACATGCTGGACGTGTTGGGCCTGCGCTAGGCCCGCCGAAAGCCAGGACCGCTCAGAAATCGTAGGCAATGCCCTTCTTTTCCCAATCGCCATAGCGGACGGGCTCGGGGCCATCACGCCCGCCCAGTTCGGGAGGGAGGTTCAGGTCGCCCTGCTTTTTCTTGCGCGCCTCGGCTTCTTCCAGGGCGCGCAGGGCCTCGGGCGGAAGGGTGTCGCGGTCAGTCATGGCGGGGCCTCACTGGTCTTTCGGGCGGTTCCAAGTCATATACGCGCTTCGATCCGCTCAACAAGGCCGCCCCATGGACCGCACCCGGAATGCCGCCCTCACGCTTCTGATGGAGGTGACCGAGAACGGCCGCCTGATGTCCGAAGTCACCGACAAGACGCTGGCCCCCCTGCCGGGCCCTGAGCGGGCGCGGGCCCAGCGTCTGGCGCTGACCACCCTGCGCTGGAAGGACCGGGCCGACCGTGCGCTGGGACCGTTCCTGCGCATGAAGCCCCGTCCTGTCACGCTGAACGCCCTGCGTTTGGCCCTGTGCGAGATCCGGGTCGAAGGCGGTGCCGAACATGGCGCCGTCAGCGCGGCGGTCGATCTGGTCCGCGCGTCCGAGGAAGGGCAGGCGGGCCTTGTGAACGCGGTGCTGCGAAATGTCCTGCGACAAGGCCCGGAAGCCTGGGACAAGCTGCCCCTGCCGCGCCTGCCGAAATGGCTGCGCAAGCCGCTGATCGCGGATTACGGGAAAGACGCCGTTGCCGGGATGGAGGTCGCGTTCGCCCGCGGCGCGCCGCTGGACCTTTCGGTGAAGGAGGATGCGGACGGATGGGCCGAGCGGCTGTCGGGGCAGGTTCTGCCCACCGGCTCGGTCCGGATGCAGGCGGCGGGGCAGGTCTCCGCCCTGCCGGGTTATGCGGACGGGGCGTGGTGGGTGCAGGATGCCGCCGCCGCGGTGCCGGTTCGGGCCTTGGCCCCGCAGGCCGGTGAACGGGTTCTGGACCTGTGCGCGGCGCCCGGCGGCAAGACCCTGCAGATCGCGGCCGCAGGGGCCGAGGTTACGTCCCTTGATATCTCGGAGGGGCGCATGGCGCGCGTAGCCGAGAACTTGGCGCGCTGCGGGCTGCAGGCCGAAGCCGTGGTCGCCGACGCGCTGGAGTGGGAGGGCGGGCCGTTCGATGCAGTCCTGTTGGACGCGCCGTGTTCCGCGACCGGCACGATCCGCCGCCACCCCGACCTGCCGGCCGCCAAGACGGGTGAGGACTTCCCGGCCCTGTTCAAGCTGCAAGAGCGTCTGATCGACCGTGCGCTGACCTTTGTGCGGCCCGGCGGACGGGTGGTCTTCTGCACATGCTCCCTTCTGATCGACGAGGGAGAGGAGCAGGTGCGCGACGCCCTGTCCCGCCACCCCGACCTGATCGTGGATACCGATGCACTGCGCCTTCCGGGCATCGATCCCGCGTGGATCGGGCCGGAGGGTCTGCGTCTTCGCCCCGACTATTGGCCCGAACTGGGGGGCATGGACGGCTTTTTCGTGGCGGTTCTACGCCGCCCGGACTGAACTACCCATGACAGGACGTACCTTTCGCGATACGCTCGTACCATCGAGCGACGTGAGAGAAGGCACGAGGACGTGGCCCCCACGCATCTGACCCGACTGGACAGGCTGCGCCTGTGGACCGAGCGTCTGCAGGGTGTTCCGGCGAGCTTCATCGACATTCCTGGCCCGCGCAGCGTCGGACGCGTCCATCGCGGCCAGAGGATGCTGGCGGGCGAATTCATGTTCCTGGGCTATACGGTCGAGGCGCCCGAGACCCCGATCTGGGACCTGCCGATCCCCGAACCGGCCTTCGTCGATCTGCTGCACGGCTTCGGGTGGCTGGACGATCTGGCCGCGACCGGGGCGGGCGAGGGACCCGCACAACGCTGGCTGGACGATTGGATCGCGCGGTTCGGCCAGCAGGACGGCCCGGCCTGGCGGTCCGATACCCTTGGCCGGCGGGTGATGCGCTGGATCGACCATGCCGAGATGCTGATGGGTGGCGATCAGCCGCGCGACCGCACTGCGCGGGTCTTTCTTCGTCTTCAGGCCCGGCAACTGGCCCGCAGTTGGCGGCGCGTCCGGCCCGGCCCCCGCCGGTTCGAGGCGCTGGCGGGGCTGCTTCTGGCGACCGTCACGCTTGAAGGACTGGCGCCGTCGCGCGGGGCCGCCTTGGCTGCGTTGGAGGTTGAGATCGCGTCCGCCGTCACGCCCGAGGGCGGCATCCCGTCGCGCAACCCTGAAGCCTTGGCGCGCGTCTTTGCGCAGCTTGCGCGGATCAAGGCGGATCTTCTCCAGGCCGAAGTCACGCCCCCCGATGCGCTCGAGGATGCGCTGAAACGGATGGCCGGTGTGCTGCGGACCCTGCGCCATGCCGACGGCACGCTGGCGCGGTTCCACGGTGGCGGACGCGGTGCGCCGGGGCTACTGGATCAGGCGCTGTCGATGTCGGGGGTTCGCCCGACGCCGCTGTCGGATCGCGCGATGGGATATGCCCGTTTGTCGCATGCTCGGACAACGCTGATCCTGGATGCCGCACCGCCCACCACGGGACCCATGTCCCCGCAGGCCCATGCCTCGACATTGGGGTTCGAGCTGACGTCAGGCCGGCGACCTCTGATCGTCAATTGCGGCTCGGGGCGGACCTTCGGGGACCGGTGGCGCCGGGCGGGGCGGGCGACGCCGTCCCATTCGACACTGGCCCTGGACGGGCTGTCCTCGGCCCGGCTGGGCGAGGGGGACCTGATCGTCGAGGCGCCCGGAGACGTCCGACTGGAAAGGCGGCGCAGCGATCTTTCGACCGGTCTTATCGCGGGGCATGACGGTTATGTCGCCAGCCACGGCCTGACCCATGTGCGCCAGATCTACCTCAGCCATGACGGCCGCGGTCTTCAGGGCGAGGACGTCATCGCCACGGTCGAGCGCGAGGACGAGCGCGCCTTCGACCGCGCCTTGGACGAGACCGGCGGCGGCATCCCGTTCAGCGTACGCTTCCACTTGCATCCCGACGTCGCGGCGCGGATCGCCGAGGACGGGCAGTCCTTCGAGCTGATGCTGAAATCGGGCGAATTGTGGATCCTGCGGCACACCGGGTCGGCCGCCCTGTCGCTGGTGCCGTCGGTCTATCTGGATGTCGGACAGCTTGAACCGACGCCGACATCGCAGATCGTCCTGCGCGCAACGGCCATGGATTACGCCACGCGGATCAGCTGGACCCTTGCAAAAGCGCGCCAAACCCCCGATGCCGTGCGCGACATCGTTCACGGGGATTATCCCGTGCTGGCCTGATCCCCGGGAAGAAGGAGCGTCCATGCCCGAACTCGTCCCCCTCAAGCGTGCCCTTCTGTCCGTTTCCGACAAGACCGGCCTGATCGATCTGGGCCGTGCCCTGTCCGACCGCGGGGTCGAGATCCTGTCGACCGGCGGATCGGCCAAGGCCTTGAGGGATGCGGGGATCGAGGTGCGCGACGTCAGCGACGCGACGGGCTTCCCTGAGATGATGGACGGCCGCGTGAAGACCCTGCACCCGGCGATCCACGGCGGCCTGCTGGCGCTGCGGGACGATCCGGACCACGCGCAGGCGATGCAGGATCACAGCATCGGCGCGATCGACCTGCTGGTGGTGAACCTCTATCCGTTCGAGGCAACGGTCGCCCGCGGCGCCGACTATGCCGAGGCGGTCGAGAATATCGACATAGGCGGCCCCGCGATGATCCGGGCGGGCGCGAAGAACCACGACTACGTTTCGGTCGTCGTGGATGTCGAGGATTACGACGCCCTCCTGACCGAGCTTTCGCAGAACGACGGCCAGACCCGCCGGTCCTTCCGCCAAACGCTCGCGCAGCGTGCCTATGCCCGCACGGCAGCCTATGACGCGGCCGTATCTTCATGGTTTGCCGGCGCGCTGGACGATCCCGCGCCGCGCCGCCGCGCGGTTGCGGGCACGCTGAAGCAGACCATGCGATATGGCGAAAACCCGCACCAGGCGGCTGCGTTCTATACCGACGGAAGCGACCGTCCGGGCGTTGCGACGGCGGTGCAGCACCAGGGCAAGGAGCTGTCCTACAACAACATTAACGACACCGATGCTGCGTTCGAGCTGATCAGCGAGTTCAGGGACCACAAGCCCACCTGCGTCATCGTCAAGCACGCCAATCCCTGCGGCGTGGCGCAGGCCGACACCTTGGCCCAGGCCTATGCCAGCGCGTTCGACTGCGACCGCACCTCGGCCTTCGGCGGAATCGTCGCCCTGAACCGCGCCCTGGACGAGGAGACGGCCAAGGCGATCACCGGCATCTTTACCGAGGTTGTGATCGCTCCGGGTGCCAATGATGCGGCGCGCGAAATCTTCGCGCAGAAGAAGAACCTGCGCCTTCTGACGACCGGGGGGCTGGCCGATCCGACGGTGGGGGGGCTGCTGTGGAAGCAGGTCTCGGGCGGGTATCTGGTGCAGGACCGCGATACCGGGCGCATGAGCGAGGATGCGTTGAAGGTCGTCACAAAGGTCGCGCCGACGAAGGATCAGATGGTGGATCTGCTGTTCGCCTGGACGGTCGCGAAGCACGTCAAATCGAACGCGATCGTCTATGCCAAGGACAGCGCGACCGTCGGCGTCGGCGCCGGCCAGATGAGCCGCGTGGATTCGACCCGCATTGCCGCCCGCAAGGCGCAAGACATGGCCGAGGCCTTGGGCCTCGACGTGCCGCGCACCAAGGGGTCGGCCGTGGCGTCGGACGCGTTCTTTCCATTCCCCGATGGCCTGATGGCCGTGGCCGAGGCCGGCGCGACCGCCGTGATCCAGCCGGGCGGATCGGTGCGCGACGAAGAGGTGATCGCGGCGGCGAACGATGCGGGCCTTGCGATGGTCTTCACCGGGCAAAGGCATTTCCGGCACTGATGCCCTGGTCTTCGATAAACCTCCTTGGCACGGGGCGGGGGAGCGCATGAGGGTTCTTTGGCGCACCGCTGCGATCGTCTTCGCGCTGGACCAGCTTACGAAGATCCTGGTGGTCCATGCGATGGGACTGATCTCCCGCGGGACATACGAGGTCTGGCCGCCCTTCCTGGTCTTTCGGATGGCGTGGAACCAAGGCGTGAATTTCGGTCTGCTTGCCGGCGATGATGCGACCACGAAGTGGATCCTGATCGGCGTGGCGCTGGCGATCTCGGCCTGGGTGGTCGTGTGGCTGTATCGTGAACGACCGGGCTCGTGGGGTATGGCCTCGGGCGGGCTGCTGGTCGGGGGCGCTGCGGGGAATATCGTGGACCGCCTGCTGTACGGGGCGGTGGCTGATTTTCTCAACATGTCCTGCTGCGGTATCGAGAACCCCTACAGTTTCAACGTCGCCGACATCGCAATTTTCGCAGGCGCTTTCGGGCTGATCCTGTTCACCGGCCGATCGAAGACCGCGTGACCTTGGGGATCGGATCGGATAAAGCCCTGTGCTGAGGCAAGGGGAGACGGACATGAGATCGTTCAACCGCATAGCGGCATTCGTAGCACTGGCTGCCTTGACTGCGTGCGGCAGTGGAGAGCCGGACCTTGTGCGTCTGTCGAACGACGGCCCCGGACCGGACGAGTTCGGGATCGTCCCGAACCGCCCGCTTGAACAGCCCGAGAACCTCAGCGCGCTGCCGCCTCCGACCCCGGGCGGTGCAAATCGCAGCGACCAGAACCCCGTGGCCGATGCGGTCGCGGCGCTTGGCGGGCGGCCCGGCGCCGCCGCTGGACCGGTGCAGGGCCCGCAGCTGATTCAGTATGCAACGCGCTTCGGCGTGAACGAGAACATACGCGGGCAACTCGCGCTGGAAGATCGCGAGTTTCGGACCCAACGCACCGGTCGCGTGCTGGAGCAGGTGTTCAACGTGAACACCTATTTCCGGGCGTACGCGCGTCAGTCGCTGGACCAGTATGACGAGTTGCAGCGCCTGCGGCAGGCTGGCGTCCGCACACCCGCGGCACCGCCCGAGGGGGCCGAGTAGGCGCGCGCCTGACACATGGTTCACGACCGCGTTGCCCGGGTTTCAGGGGGGCGCGAAAAGACCTAACTGCCAAGGAAGACGTCCCCTGAGAGGTTTTCCAGATGTTGCGATTGCTTGCTCCGTTTGCCCTTGCCACGACGACGCTGACGGCCCAGGCCGCCGAGGTGTCGAGCTTCACCCTCGACAACGGTCTGGAGGTGGTGGTGCTGGAGGATCATCGTGCCCCGGTCGTGGTGCACATGGTCTGGTATCGCGTCGGTTCGGCGGATGAGGAGCCGGGCGTGTCGGGCGTGGCGCATTACTTGGAACACCTGATGTTCAAGGGCACCGATGACCTGGAGCCAGGCGAGTTCAGCCGCGTGGTGGCCCAGCAGGGCGGCACCGACAACGCCTTCACCAGCTACGATTACACCGGATATTTCCAGCGCGTCGCCTCGGATCGGCTTGAACTGATGATGGAGATGGAAGCCGACCGGATGCGCGACCTGCAGCTAGACGATCGCGACATCGCGACCGAGCTTCGCGTCGTGCAGGAGGAACGCAACCAGAGGGTTGAGAGCGACCCCGCCGCCCTGTTCTCGGAACAGCGCGACGCGGCGCAATACCTCAACCATCCCTATGGCCGCCCCGTGATCGGCTGGATGGACGAGGTCGAGTCGCTGGAACTGGAGGACGCGGTGTCCTTCTATGAGCGGTTCTATGCCCCCAACAACGCGATCCTGATCGTCGCGGGCGACGTGACCCCCGAAGAGGTGCGCCGCTTGGCCGAGGAGCATTACGGCCCGCTCGACCCATCCGCGGATTTGGAAGAGCGCACCCGCCCGCAGGAGCCGCCGCAAAGGGCCGAGCGTCGCCTGACCTACGAGGATCCGCGCATCGCGCAGCCTTACGTCATCCGCACCTACCTCGCCCCCGAACGGGACGCAGGCGATCAGCGCGAGGCCGCCGCGCTGACGCTTCTGGCGCAGGTGCTGGGGTCGGGGCAGTCCTCCGAGCTGAACAGCCGCCTGCAATTCGGGTCGGGCGAGGCGCTTTACACCAGTGCGTTCTACAACGGCACTTCGCTGGACGACACGACCTTCGGACTGGTCATCGTGCCCGCCCCCGGCGTGTCGCTGGAAGAGGCCGAGGCCGCGCTGGACCGCGAAATCGCGGATTTCCTTGAAGACGGGGTCGACCCCGAACAGCTCGAACGCATCAAGACCCAGATCAGGGCGAGCGAGATCTACGAGGCCGACAGCCCACAATCGTTGGCGAACCGGTACGGTCGTGCGCTGACCTCTGGCCTGACCTTGCAGGATATCGAAGACTGGCCGCGTATCCTTGATGAGATCACGAGCGAGGAGATCGTCGCGGCCGGGCGCCGCGTGTTCGACCGCGACCGCGCCGTCACCGGCTATCTGACCGCCCCAGACGCCGCGCCGGACGAGCCCGTCCAGACCTCTTCCGAGGCGCCCGCCCCGACACCCGACACCACGGAGACCGTGCAATGATCCGTTTCGTCCTGGCCGCGGCCCTTTCGGTCGCCAGCCTGCCCGCCTTCGCCGCCGTCGACGTGCAGGAGGTCACCTCGCCCGGCGGGATCGACGCCTGGTTGGTCGAAGAACCCTCGATCCCCTTCACCGCGCTGGAAATCAGGTTCTCGCCCGGCGCGGCGCTTGACCGCGCGGGCAAGCGTGGATCCGTCAACCTGATGGCGGGATTGCTGGAAGAAGGCACCGGAGATCTGGATGCGCAGGGCTTCGCCGCCGCCCGTGATGCGCTGGCGGCCTCGTTCCGTTACAACGCCTATGACGACGCGGTCAGTGTCTCGGCGCGGTTCCTGACCGAGAACCGGGACGAGGCGGTGGACCTTCTGCGCCGGTCCTTGGTCGAGCCGTCATTCCCCGAGGATGCCGTCACCCGGGTCAAGGACCAGGTCCTGTCCGCCATCGCCAGCGACGCCACCGATCCCAACGCCATCGCGCAGCAATCCTTCGACGCACTGGCATTCGGCGATCACCCCTATGCCGTCCCGGTCGAGGGCACGGCGGAGACGGCCGCTTCCCTGACCCGTGAAGACGTTGTGCAGGCCCACCGCGATACGCTGGTGAAGGACAACCTTTATGTCGCGGCGGTGGGCGATATCACGGCCGAGGATCTGGGCACGCTTCTGGACGACCTACTGGGCGATCTGCCGCAATCGTCGGACGTGGCGCAACCGGGCGATGCCGGCTGGAACATTGATCCGGGCGTCGAGGTCGTGCGCTATGACACCCCGCAATCGGTCGTCGTCTTCGGCCACGAGGGGATAGAACGCGACGATCCGGACTTCTTCGCCGCATATGTCGCCAACGAGATCTTCGGTGGCTCCGGCTTCAACTCCCGCCTGATGGAAGAAGTGCGCGTCAAACGTGGCCTGACCTACGGGATCGGCACCTACCTTGCCCCGATGGAATACGCCGAATATGTCGGCGGGCGCGCGGCTTCGGCCAACAGCAGCGTGGGCGAGCTGGTCGACGTGGTTCAGGCGGAATGGGGCAACGTTGCCGTCGGGATCACGGCGGAAGAACTGGACGAGGCCAAGACCTACCTGACCGGCGCGTATCCGCTGCGCTTCGACGGCAACGCGAACATCGCGTCGATTCTTGTGGGGATGCAGATGGACAGGCTGCCGACGTCCTATATCGACACCCGCAACGACAATATCGAGGCGGTGTCGCTGGACGATATCCGCCGGGTCGCGGCCCGGATCTATCGCCCCGAAGACCTGTCCTTCGTCGTCGTCGGCCAGCCCGAGGGCCTGGGCGAAGACGGCTGACACCCGGTGCACCCGGCTTGGCCCGGGTGCCATACCCAAAGTTTTCCACATTTCGCGGTCCGTTCAGGCGTGCTATCGATAGTGCCATGACCGCTCACGACCGCAATATCTCCCGCCCTGTCATACGGCAGTTGGACGAATCGGCCATCAACCGCATCGCTGCGGGTGAGGTGGTCGAACGCCCTGCCTCGGCCGTGAAGGAACTGGTCGAGAATGCGCTGGATGCCGGGGCGACCCGGATCGGCATCGACTATGCGGATGGCGGCAAGACCCTGATCCGCGTCAGCGATGACGGTTGCGGCATGGGGGCGGATGAGCTGCCGATGGCGCTGTGCCGCCATGCGACCTCGAAGATCGACGGGTCGGACCTGCTGAACATCCGGTCTTTCGGGTTCCGGGGCGAGGCGCTTCCTTCCCTGGGCGCCGTGGGGCGCCTGACCGTGACATCACGCGAGGCCGGGGGCGATGGCGCGTGCCTGTCCGTCACCGGCGGCCGGACCGACCCGGTGAAGCCGGCCGCGATCACCAAGGGCACGGTGGTCGAACTGCGCGACCTATTCTTCGCGACGCCCGCGCGCCTGAAGTTCCTGCGCAGCGACCGCGCCGAAGCGCAGGCCATTGGCGATGTCATCAAGCGGCTGGCCATGGCCGAGCCCTTCGTGGGCTTCTGCCTGCGCGACGTCTCGGGCGGGGGCGAGGGGCGCGAGGTGTTCCGCGTCGACCCCGCGACGGGCGACCTGTTCGACGCGCTGCACACCCGGCTGGGCAAGGTCATCGGACGCGACTTCGCCGAGAACGCGCTGCCCATCGACGCGGTGCGCGAGGACGTGACGCTGACGGGCTATGCCGCGCTGCCCACATTCTCGCGCGGGGCGGCGACACACCAATACCTGTTCGTGAACGGCCGCCCGGTGCGGGACAAGCTGCTGTATGGGGCCCTGCGCGGGGCCTATGCCGACTTCCTCAGCCGCGACCGCCATCCCGTCGCCGCCCTGTTCGTCGAGGTCGACCCGGCCCGCGTCGACCAGAACGTCCACCCCGCCAAGACCGAGGTGCGCTTTCGCGAGCCCGGCGTGGTGCGCGGCCTGATCGTCTCGGCCCTGAAGCACGCGCTGGGGCAGGCGGGGCACCGCGCCTCGACCACCGTCGGGGCCGCGACATTGGGGGCCTTCCGCCCCGAACCGTCCGAACCGCGCGTCTATCAGATGGACCGCCCCCGATCCGCTTCGATCCCAAGGCCCGCGCCGCAGCAAGGCTTTGCCGAGACCGCCAATGTCTTCGCCCGCGTGGACGACGTGGTCGAACCGCCCAAGTCCCCCGATGCCGCCCCGCAACGCGACCCCACCGAGTTCCCCCTGGGCGCCGCACGCGGGCAGGTGCACGAGAACTACATCATCGCCCAGACGGCCGACGGCATGGTCATCGTCGACCAGCACGCGGCGCATGAACGTCTGGTATATGAAAAGCTCAAGCGCCAGATGGCCGAGAATGGCGTCCCGGCCCAGGCGCTGCTGATCCCCGAGATCGTGGACATGGGCGAAGGGGACGCCGCCCGCCTGCTGGAAATCGCGGACGACCTGTCCCGCGCCGGTTTGACGATCGAGCCGTTCGGCGGCGGTGCCGTGGCGGTGCGCGAAACGCCTGCCATCCTGGGCGAAGTGAACGCCGAAGCCATCCTGCGCGACATCGTGGACGAACTGGACGATCTGGGCGCGTCGATCGGCGTGACCCAGCGGATCGAGGCGGTGCTCAGCCGGATGGCCTGCCACGGCTCGATCCGGTCGGGGCGGCGGATGCGCGGGGACGAGATGAACGCCCTCCTGCGCGAGATGGAGGCCACGCCCCATTCCGGGCAGTGCAACCACGGCCGCCCCACCTATGTCGAACTCAGGCTGTCGGATATCGAACGCCTGTTCGGGCGCACCTGATGCAGCCCCTGCTCGACCGCGCACTGGCAGACCCGATCCTTGTGATCGGCCTCGGTCTGGTCGTCCTCCTCCTTCTCGCATCGATCTGGCGCGCCAGCCGTTCGGCCCGGACCGCTGACGCGCTGGCCGAGGAGCTGCGCCGGATGGGCCGCGACATGCAGTCCCTGGGCGCGGGGCAGTCGCAGCTTTCAGGATCCCTCCAGACCGTCAGCGATACGACCTCGCAGGCCCAGCTGAGGATGCTGCAGACTGTCGAAAGCCGCCTGGCCGAGGTGCAGCGGCAGATGGGCGAACGCATGGCCGAAAGCGACCTGCGCCTGCGCGAAACGCTGCACGGACAGACGCAGCGCACGTCGACCTCGCTGACGCAGCTGCAGGAACGGCTGGCGGTCATCGACAAGGCGCAGGACAACATCACCAAACTGTCCGGCGACGTGCTGTCGTTGCAGGATATCCTGTCCAACAAGCAAAGCCGCGGGGCGTTCGGGGAAATACAGCTGCACGACATCGTGTCGAAGGCGCTGCCGCCGGACGCCTATACGTGGCAGGCCAAGCTGCCCAACGGCACCCGCGCCGATTGCCTGATCCACCTCCCGCAGCCCCCGGGCCCCATCGTGATCGACGCGAAGTTCCCGTTGGAGGCGTACGAGGCCTATGTCTCCGCCGAGACCCCGGATGCGCAAAAACGCGCGCTGACCCAGTTCGGTCAGGCCATGCGCAAGCACATCCGCGACATCGCCGAAAAGTACATCATCGCCGGTGACACAGCGGACGGCGCGCTTCTGTTCCTGCCCTCCGAAGCCGTCTATGCCGAGCTTCACGCCCGCCTGCCTGCCGTTGTGCGCGAAGGGTTCGAGGCGCGGGTCTGGATCGTGTCGCCCACGACCTGCATGGCCACCCTGAACACCATGCGCGCGATCCTGAAGGACGCCCGGATGCGCGATCAGGCCGGCGCGATCCGCAAGGAGCTTGCGCTTTTGCACGGCGACATCGACCGCCTGGGCGACCGGGTTGGCAATCTCGACCGCCATTTCGAGCAGGCGCGCAAGGATGTCGAGCAAATCCGGATCTCGTCCGAGAAGGCCGGCAAGCGGGCCGGGCGCCTGCACAACTTCGATTTCGAGGACTCTGTCAGCGATCAACCGACTGCGCTGGCGCGCGACTGAAGGGCGAGCAGGTCGGGCCGGCTGGGGTGCCAAGGCGGATCGACCTGGAATTCTCGTTCACGGGGAACACAACGTCCCTTCATGTCATTAGACATATGCGTCTTGAATCAACCCCGTATTTGTCCCTGATCGCCGAGACACTATGGAAGCGTTTGTCTACCTGACTGTTGTCTTGGGCCTCGTCCTGGCAGCGTTGTTCGTGCGATGGAAATTTCTGTCGTTCGGGGGGCAACGCCCGAACGAGTATCTGGGCCTGGGCCCGGATTTCGATCCACGCACCCATCTAAGCGGCAAGATGATCTGCGATGGCGCGATCTTCGGTCCGACCGGGCGCATGACCTCGCGGTTCAGGGGCGAGGTGCACGGCACATGGACGGGTCAGGCGGGGTTCATTGCGCTGGACTTCATGTTCGACGGCGGGGCGGCGCAGCACCGTGAATGGCATCTCAGATTGTCCGATACCGGCCTGATCGAGGCTGAGGCCGAGGATACCGAAGGCGTCGGCAAGGGTAGCATTGTCGGTCCGGTCATGCAGATGCAGTACACGATCGTGCTTCCGCAAGATGCGGGCGGTCACAAGCTGAAGGTTGTCGACTGGATGTACCTCACCGAAGCGGGGACAATTCTGAACCGCAGCCAGTTTCGCAAGGGCGGCCTTCTGGTCGCCGAACTGATTGCGACGATCCGGCCGGACTAGGATGGTTCCGGCCGGCGGTTGTCCGCGTGACGCCCGGTCCGCTAAGCTAAGCGGTCTACGCGGTCCACATGCTGCGCGTTCTCACGGACCAAGGCGATGAAGTCATCCACCGCGTCCTTCCCCGACGGGGCCGCCTGAACGCCTGGGGGGAAGGTTCCCGCTGCGACCCCCTCAACCGCGCGTGCAACGGGTTGGGACACCAGGCGCGACATCGCACTGCCGCGTGAGTCACCGTGGGCGTCCATCACCCATGTCTTATGATAAACATCCCGCCCGTCTCGCGCCGCGCGGAGGTCCACGACCATGACCACGCGATCCGCCTCGCCGTCGCCGTAGGAATGGTCGGCCCACAGTTGGGACGACATTTCCCACAGGCGATCTTCGCTCGCGGTCTCGACCTCGGTGAAGATGGGGCGCCACGCGTCGGACCAGCCCCCCAGACGAAGGGTGCCGCGCACGAAATCGCGCGTGTCCCATGCTGGATCAAAGCCGTATTCGGCCAGGAAGGGCAGGGAATCGCGGTTGGGGTAAACCTCGAATGTCTCGGGCCGGGGCAACGGCGCCTCGAAGGTCGACAGGGCATCCCACGGCCGCGCGACGTCCCGCACCTGCCCGTTTTTCAGCGATCGCGAGGGGGAGCGCAGGGCCTTCAGAACGCCCAGCGGCGACCAGGAAAACTTATAGCGGAACTCGTTCGCGACCGCTGGAACGCCGCCGCAATAGCTCAGGAAATGCAACTGGTTCGCCGGATCGAAGGTCGCATCGGTGTGATAGTCCCGCATCAGGTCATGCGCGAACAAGTGGTCAATCCCCGGGTCTAGGCCGATTTCGTTGACCACCGCCACGCCCGCTTCATGCGCCGCAGAGTCCAGCGCACGCATCTCGGGTGCGATATACGAAGACGAGACGAAATGCGCGCCGGCGTCGATCGCGGCCGTGGCCAGCGGGACATGATGGTCCGCCGGCAGCATCGACACCACGACGTCCCCAGGGGAAAGTGCCGCCGTGAGATCAGCCATGTCGAAGGGGCGTATGGCATCGGTCAGATCGCCGACTGCGGCCTGCGCCTTGTCGACTGTCCGGTTCCATACCGTGACCCCGTGCCCGTCCAGGATCAGCCTGCGCAATCCCGGTACCGTCGACAGCCCTGTACCGCACCAGTGGATGGTCATGTCGCTCCCCTTCTTCATCCTTGTAAAAAATACCCTCCCCGAAGGGCCGCGATTCTACGGGGCCAGACGTCCGACATGGTCGCGAAACGTCTTGTCTGCCCGGACCCAGACATCGCCCTCGGGTACCCCCAAAGTCGCCAGATGCTTCAGAAGCTGGCCTGCGAAGTCGACCGAGCTTTCGACCGGCAGCATCGATGGCAGGTTGTCGATCGCCATCACGTCCAGGGGGGGCGTCTCATACACCCGCACCACGGGGGCGGACCAGTCAGTCGCCCGGTCGTAGACCCGGATCGGATTGAAATCCGACGCGGGGTCGCAGGCGATGTCGCCGATCACACCCAGCGTGCGGGGGCGCGTCGGGGTGTCCTCGGGGACGAAGACCGGGCAGCCGGGCCCGGCCAGAATGCAGTTGAGGAAGATCGCATGGTCCAGAACCTCGGGGAAGGGGCCGCCATGTCGCGTCTCTTCGACATCCCACAGGGTCGTTCCGATCCCCAGACGGTCGCACAGATCGGCCGCCCCGGTGCCGACGCGCCCCTTCGCCCCCACGATCAGGGCATCCGGGCGGGGGATCGCGTCTCGGTTCAGCAGGTGGTCGAGCTCGGCGACCAGCGCCTCGGCCGAGCTATAGGGCGCGATCGGGGGACAGGGGGTGCCCTGCATCTGGGCGGCGTACGCCATGACTGACACGGCGGCCCCCACGAAGCCGGCCCAATAGCCGAAGGCCGCAACGCGCCGGCCGTCCTCGTCCGTTAGGTATTCCAGGTCCAGTAGCCGTCCGCCGCCATTGGCGAACCGGCTTAGCAGCCGGGCGCCGTCGGTCTGGCCCTTGTAGGCATGGCCGAACATGATGTGCGTATGCGGCAAGGGCGTGCCGTCATCGGGCAGCTCCTTCAGGCCGAAGATGTAGGCGTCCCGGGGGGCGTCCGGCCATGACCCGGCCGTGGCGCGCTCCGCCCCGGCGTCCAGATAGGGTCGAAGCGGAAGCGTGCGGGACGGGCTGTCTTCCACCGTGACGCGGAATCCCTGCCGGATCAGGTGCGCGACGCCGTCGGACGTGATGCCGACGCGATCCTCGTTCGGACGGCTTTCGGCCCGGATCCATAAGTGGGGCATCGGCGTCGACCTTTCAGTAATGCGTCCGCGCGTCCGGCCGCCCGTCAAGGTGCGGTGCCACGTTGAATTGCGACATCATCATGCCTTGAGGCCGAACGTGGAAGCGGTGAATCGAGGTGTTCAAAATTGGCATCAGGACATGCGCCAACCTGTCGGTATCCAGCCCCAGGACATGGCGCAGCGCCATGCCGACCACGCCGCCCGAGGTCACGCACAGCACGCGTCGCCCCGGCTCGGCGGCCTCCACCAGAACGGAGGTGATCCGCGCCTCGAAATTGGCGAAGCTCTCGTCGCCCTGGATCTCGGCGGCGTGCCACGCGCGCAGGACCTGCGGGACATGTTCGGGAAACCCGGCCTGACTTGGCACCGGAACGCCATGCGCGGCTTCCAGTGCCTGCCCGAGGTTGAAATAATCCATCTCGTTCAGGCGAGCATCCTGCGTGGCGTTCACGCCCATCCCGTCGGCCGTCTCGCGATGGCGGCGCAGGGTGCCGCAGACGACCTTGTCGAACGGCCTTTCATTTTCACGCATCCATTGGCCCAGCCACGCGGCCTGTTGATGGCCAAGCTGGCTCAGGCGGTCGTAATCCGCCTCGTTGTCGGCGTGGCTGTTGGCCTGTCCGTGCCGGACCAGAACGATCTCGCCCATGGTGCCTCCTCTGGGATGGGTGCGGGGTATCCGGCATGGAACGGCTTGCCAAGGTGCGGTTGCATCGATCGGGTGCCGTAGGGTCGCACGACGACCGCGGCGCTTGACGGCGCGGGGAATAACGGCAGGCTGTCAGAAGTGATGCCGAAATGGCGGGCAGGACCGGAACGTCGGTCGAGGGAGGAGTTAAGGTGAGCGAGGCAGAGGTCTCCATCCCCGCGCTGCTGGCGCGGAATTCGCAGCGATATGGCACGCGCGCGGCCTATCGCGAGAAAGAGTTCGGGATTTGGCAAAGCTGGACCTGGGCCGAGACTGCGGCCGAGATCGAGGCCCTGGCACTTGGTCTGATCGACCAGGGGTTGGGGGTTGGCGAACACGTCATCATCTCGGGGCGGAACCGTCCGGGCCTGTACTGGGCGATGGTCGCGGTCCAATCCGCCGGTGCCATCCCCGTGCCGATCTATCAGGACGCCGCCGTCGAGGAGATCGGCTATCAGCTGGAGCATTCCGGCGCCGTCATGGCCATTGTCGGCGATCAGGAGCAGGTGGACAAGATCACCGATGCGGCCGGGGACGGCACGCCCCTGCGCAAGATCGTTTACCTCGATCCCCGCGGCCTTCGGAAGTACGACCACGCCAAACTGATGCCCTATACCGACGTGCAGCAGGCCGGACGCGATGCCAAGGATCGTCTGGGGCCCGAACTGGACAAGCGGCGCAGCGCGCCAAGCTATGACGACACCTGCATCATGCTGTATACGTCCGGAACCACGGGGCGCCCCAAGGGCGTGGTCCTGTCGAACCGCAACGTGATCGAGACGGCCAAGAATTCCTGCACCTTCGACAAGCTGACCGAGAAGGAAGATATCCTGGCCTATCTGCCGATGGCGTGGGTGGGCGACTTCATCTTCTCGGTCGGGCAGGCCTATTGGGCGGGGTTCTGCGTGAACTGCCCGGAAAGCCCCGACACGATGCAGCAGGACCTGCGCGAGATCGGGCCGTCCTACTATTTCGCCCCGCCCCGCGTGTTCGAGACTCAGCTGACCAACGTGATGATCCGGATGGAGGACGCAGGCGGGCTGAAGCGGCGGATGTTCCACTACTTCATGGATCACGCGCAGAAGGTCGGGCCGAAGATCCTGGACGGTGAAGAGGTCAGCGCGTCCGACCGGATGAAGTACCGGATCGGCGAGGCGCTGGTCTACGGCCCGCTGAAGAACACGCTGGGCTTTTCGAACATCCGCGTGGGCTATACCGCAGGCGAGGCGATCGGCCCCGAGATCTTCGACTTCTACCGGGGGCTGGGGATCAACCTCAAACAGCTCTACGGGCAGACCGAGGCGACGGTGTTCATCACCCAGCAGCCCGACAACGAGGTGCGGTCCGATACCGTGGGCGTGCCGTCGCCCGGGGTCGAGCTGAAGCTGGGCGACAATGGTGAGGTCTTCTATCGCAGCCCCGGCACCTTCGTCGAATACTACAAGAACCCTGAATCCACCGCCGACACCAAGGACCCCGAAGGATGGGTCGCCACCGGTGACGCGGGCTTCATCGAAGAAGGTTCGGGCCATCTGCGCATCATCGACCGCGCCAAGGACGTGGCCAAGTTGTCGACGGGCCAGATGTTCGCGCCCAAATATGTCGAGAACAAGCTGAAGTTCTTCCCCAATATCCTAGAAGCCGTGGTCTTCGGCGCCGGGAAGGACCGCTGCATGGCGTTCCTCAACATCGACCTGGCGGCCGTGGGCAACTGGGCCGAGCGCAACAATATCAGCTATGGCTCGTATCAGGAGCTGTCGCAGCACCCCAAAGTGCTTGAGATGATGCGCGAGCACGTGGCCGAGACGAATGAAAGCGTGGCCCAGGACGACATGCTGTCAGGCTGCCAGATCCACCGCTTCCTTGTGCTGCACAAGCAGCTGGATGCGGATGACGGCGAGCTGACGCGCACCCAGAAGGTCCGGCGCAAGGTGATCGGCGAGAAGTTCGAGGAGCTGGTCGACGCGCTCTATTCCGGCAAGGACGAGATCTACACCGAGACGGAAGTGACCTACGAGGACGGGCGCAAGGGCAAGATCAAGGCGACGCTGAAGATCCAGGACGCCAAGACCTTCCCCACGGGGACGAATGTGCGGGAGGCCGCGGAATGAAAGACACCCAGGACAGCTATGTCACGGCGGACGGCCGCACCATCGGCGGCACCATGCTGGACTTGCGCAACATCACGCTGCGCTTCGGCGGGGTGGAGGCGATCAAGAACATCAGCTTCGACGTCCGCGAAGGCGAAATCCGCGCCATCATCGGACCGAACGGCGCGGGCAAGTCCAGTATGCTGAATGTTATCAGCGGGTTCTACGTGCCTCAGGAAGGCGAAGTCTGGTTCCGCGGCGAGAAACGCAAGCCGATGAAGCCGTTCCGGGTGGCGCGCAACGGGATCGCACGGACGTTCCAGAACATCGCCCTGTTCGAGGGGATGACCGTTCTGGACAACGTGATGACCGGGCGGCTGAATGACATGAAAGCTGGGATGCTGAGCCAGGCCCTGTGGTTCGGCAAGGCCGAGCGGGAGGAGAACGAGAACCGCGAACGTGTTGAAAGGATTATCGATTTCCTGGAGATTCAGCACATCCGCAAGGTCCCGGTGGGGCGGCTGCCGTACGGTCTGAAGAAGCGGGTCGAGCTGGCGCGCGCGCTGGCGGCCGAGCCCGATCTTCTGCTTCTGGACGAGCCCATGGCCGGCATGAACGTCGAGGAGAAGGAGGACATGAGCCGCTATATCCTTGATGTGAATGACGAAATGGGCACGACCATTGCCCTGATCGAGCATGACATGGGCGTCGTCATGGACCTGTCGGACCGGGTCGTTGTGATGGATTATGGCCGCAAGATTGGCGACGGTACCCCTGACGAGGTGCGCAACAATCAGGAAGTCATCGACGCCTATCTGGGCGTGGCGCACGAATAACCCGTCGGATTTTCGCCGGGCGCGGGTCGGACATCCGTCGGGCCTGCGTCGGGCCTTTGCCGGGCAACGGCCGGACGCCCGTCGGGCATTTGTCGGACATCTGTCGGGACAGGGTGCCGCGCCGCGGCCTGCGCCCGGAACGCAACAGGCCCGTCGATGCGTTGTCCCTTCGAACCACGAAGGAGATACGACAATGGCCGATCTGACCTGGGCAAAGAAAACCCTCGCCGACATTCTGGGCGAAGATCGCGGTCTGCCCGACTGGGCGGGAGAGATGGTCGCGAAGTTCACGCAAGAAGACCTGAATGGGTTGCACCCGAAAGAGCGCGAGGCGGTGATGTCCGCGTTCGGGCGCAAGGCCCGCGAAAGCCGCAATGCGCGGCAAACCGATTTCCATTCGGGCGGCGACAACCGCCCTGCTTGGGTCGAGGGCGATATCGATTGGGGCCTGCGAGCGGCGCGCGCCGCGCTGGAGGATCAGGCACCGGGCGAGCGGTCGGCCAAGGCGACCGAGCTTCTGGGCGATTGCGAATGCCCCTCGGCCGTCGGGCCCAATCCGGGCCGCGATACCAGCACGCCGGGCACCGAAAAATACTGAATTCCGCCGGGTGATCCGCTGCGCCGGAACAAGTGCCGGTGCGACGGGTTGCCCCATCATAGCGTACCGGGCCGCCATTCGACCCCGATTTTTATCGAGTTCCCGACGGCCGGGGTAAACGGGCTAGAGGAGATAGTGATGAGTGATACAAGTTCAGGAGGCCAGACCGGGCGCGACGAGGCGCAACGGCAGGCCCACACCATGGCTGACGATGCGCGCGATGCGGGCAACGAAGCGTACCGCACCGTCAGGGACGAAGCCGGCCGTCAGGCCGATCACGCGCAAGGACGCGTGGCGTCCGAAGCGGGCAACGTTGCCGATGCGTTGCGCAAGGCGGCCGAGGCAAGCCGCGATGGATCGCCGCAGGAACGGACGTTCGGGCAGGTCGCCGATGCGATGGCCGACGTCTCGGAGGCGATCGAGCGCAAGGACCTTGGAGAGCTGATGGATGACGCGAGCGATTTCGCCCGCCGCAATCCGGTGGCCTTCCTTGGCGGTGCAGCCCTTCTTGGGTTCGCTGCGTCGCGGTTCGCCAAAGCCAGCAGCCACCGTAGCCCCAAGACCGATTACGTGGGCGACGGCAGCGGATCCGGCATGGGCGGATCGGGCAGCAGCTACGAGGGATCGCGTCACGGCGCCGCCCCCCTTCCGCCGCGTGACCCCGTTCCGGCGGCCGCGCCCAACCCGCCAGGCTCGACCGGCGGCCCGACGAGGGAGCTTCCGTGATGTCAGACCATAACGACACCACCCCCCGCACCGAGAACCAGTCGACCATGACGCTGGTGCGCGAGGCGCTGACCCATGTGTCCAGCCTTGTGCGCAGCGAAGTCGACCTGGCCCGCACCGAGGTCAGCGAGAACATCAACAAGGCCGTGGGCGCGCTGATCGCGCTGGCGGTCGCGCTGGTCTTCGCCATCGTGGCGCTGAACACACTGTCGGCCGCGCTGGTCGGCTGGGTCGCCAACCTGACCGGCCTTGGCGCCGGCTGGGCGTCGCTGATCGTGGCGGTCGTGTTCGCGATCATAGCGATGATCTTCCTGTCCAAGGGGCGCAGCGACCTGAAGGCGCGCAGTCTCGCGCCGACGCGCACCGCCGCGAATGTGCAGCGTGATGCCAACACCGTCCGGGAGGCGACGAAATGAGCGACAGATCCTCGAAAGACATCGAACGCGAGATCGAAGAGGAACGCTCGGGGCTGGATTCCACGCTGAGCGAACTGACGGATCGGTTCGACGCGAATTACATCGTCAAGCAGATCACCGACACGTTGCGCGGCAATGGCGGCGAGATCGGCCGGTCCGTGCAGCGCGCGGTGAAGGAAAATCCGCTGGCGCTGGCGGTCACCGGCGTGGGCCTTGGCTGGCTGATCTTCGGTCAGGGGCGCGACCCCGATGACCGCAGGCCGGTGGACCATGCTCTGCCGCGTGCGTCGGACGTCAACGAGCCGCTGCACCCGGCCACCCGTCCGCAGATGCGGGCCGAGCCCGACTGGACCCGTCCCGACCCGGACGAGTTCGTCACGCCCGGCGATTTCGACGACGGCCCAAGCAAAGGCGACCGTGCGAAGGGGGCGGCCCATGATGCCGGTGCCCGGATGCAGCATGGGGCAGACCGGATGCGTGAAGGCGCGTCGGCGCGGGCCGCTGCGGCGCGTGCGCGCAGCGAACGGATGCAGGAGCGTCTGTCGCGGGGCACCGAACACCTGGGCGATGCCTCCCGCGAGCGGGTCATCCGCGCCCGCCGCCGTGCGATGGAAGCGCGCGACTCGGCCAGTCGTGGTGCGCGGCGCGGCGCCGACCGGGCCGCCGACTTCTTTGAAGAGCAGCCGCTGGTCGCCGGGGCGCTGGCCCTTGCGCTGGGGGCCGCGCTAGCGGGTGGCCTGCCGCGGTCGCGGACCGAGGACCGTTATCTCGGCGAGCAGAGCGACAACCTGATGGACGAGGCCGAGCGGATCTATCGCGAGGAGTCGCAGAAGGCGAAGTCGGTTGCTCAGGCCGCTGGTGAAGAAGTGCGCGACATCGCCAACGAAGAGCGCGACGCCGCCGACCGGACCGCACCGGGCGAGGAGACCGCTGCCTCGGCCGCGCGGAAGGAGGCCGAGGATGCCGCCCGCCGCGTGAAGGACCGGGCCGAGGACGAGGCGGAGCGTCAGGATCTGGGCAACCCCCGGACCTGACGGTGCCGACATGAATGTGGGGGAGAGGGCGCTTCGGCGCCCTCTTTCCGTTGCGGCATCGCGTCCAAGACGTAATTGCCGGTTGATTACGCGATAGGGCGCGGCAACACTGATCCCCGGAGGAGACTTTGGGAGGAGTCGAACGATGCCGGACCAGTTGTTGTTCGCGATCGAGGTGACGCTGAACGGCCTGATGGCGGGTGTTCTCTATGCGCTGGTGGCGCTGGGGTTCGTGCTGATCTTCAAAGCGTCGGGGATTTTCAACTACGCCCAGGGCGTCATGGCCCTGTTCGCAGCGCTGACGCTGGTGGGGATCATGGAAGGGCAGGTGCCGTTCGAGCATCTGATCAACGCCACGCTGGGCACCGAGATCCACGGCTTCGGCTGGTCGGTGCCCGCGCTGTTCGCCATCATCCTGACCATGGTGGTGATGGTCCTGTTCGCCTGGGCGGTGAACTGGCTGGTGCTGCGGCACCTGGTCAACCAGGAGCCGATCATCCTGTTCATGGCGACCATCGGCCTGGCCTATTTCCTGGAAGGGCTGGGCGACATGATGTGGGGGTCGGACATCAAGACGCTGGATGTCGGGCTGCCGCAAGGTCTGAACACCACCATCGACGACATGACCTACAACATGTTCGGCTACGGCTTCTATATCGACAACCTCGACATCGCGGCGACGCTGATCGCGGTCGTGCTGGTGACGGTGCTGGTCGCGTTCTCGCAATACACCAAGCAGGGGCGGGCCCTGCGCGCGGTGGCCGACGACCACCAGGCGGCGCTGTCGGTGGGGATCAGCCTCAACTTCATCTGGGTGCTGACATGGTCCATCGCGGGCTTCGTGGCGCTGGTTGCCGGGATCATGTGGGGCGCGAAATCGGGCGTGCAGTTCAGCCTGTCGCTGATCGCATTGAAGGCGCTGCCGGTCTTGATGCTGGGGGGCTTCACTTCGATCCCCGGGGCCATCGTTGGCGGGCTGATCATTGGCGTGGGCGAGAAGCTGTTCGAATTTCTGGTGGGGCCGCTTGTGGGCGGCGCGACCGAGAACTGGTTCGCCTATGTGCTGGCGCTGATCTTCCTGGTGTTCCGCCCGCAGGGGCTGTTCGGCGAAAAGATCATCGAAAGGGTTTGACGGTGCGGATCGTCGCTGGGGCGACGACCCGGCCTCCGGCGGGGGTATTTGGACAAGGATGAAGCGGGGCGTGACCTGGATGGGGCTGGTGGTGTTCGGCGCGGGCGCGGTATTGGCGGGGTTGGTGACCGTCGATGCGCTGATCGTGGCGGCGGCCTGCGAGGGCGCCCAGTGCGAAGCGGCGAAATCGGGGCTGACACAGGCGGGGTTCGTCGCGCTGGTGATGGCATCCATGGCGATTCTGGCGTGGAAACGTCTGAGGGCGCCCGCGTGAAGATGCTGAGCCAGACGCTGAGCCTTGTGGGACTTCTGGCCGTGGCCGCGCTGATCGCGGTGATCGTGCAGGCGGTCCGGGCAGGGACGGTTCCGTGGCTGAACGCCTTGGGCGTGATGGTATTCGCGGGACTGTGCTTTTGGGGCGCGGCCCGCGTGAAGGGAGGGAGATAGGAATGCTTTATCGCGAGGCAGGTGATTTCAAGACGAGCTACGCCGACGACAGCCAGACGTTCCCGATCCGGCTGGATCGGCGGGCCTACTGGGCGCTGATGGTCGTCGCGTTGGCCGTGGTGCCGTTCGTGGTCAACGATTACTGGGTGAACGCGATTTTCCTTCCCCTTCTGATCTATGCCATCGCGGCGCTGGGGTTGAACATCCTTACGGGGTATTGCGGGCAGGTCAGCCTTGGCACCGGGGGGTTCATGGCGGTAGGCGCGTACAGCGTCTACAAGCTGATGACTGCGTTTCCGGACATCAATATTGCCATTCATGTTGTCTTGGCGGGGTTCGTCACCGCCGCGGTGGGAATGCTGTTCGGGCTGCCCAGTCTGCGGATCAAGGGGTTCTATCTGGCGGTCGCGACTCTGGCCGCGCAGTTCTTCCTGGTGTGGCTGTTCAACCGGGTGCCGTGGTTCTACAACTACTCGGCCTCGGGGCAGATCAACGCGCCCGAGCGGACGCTGGCGGGGTTCCGGATCACCGGTCCCGAGACGCAAGCCTGGGCGACCTATCTGTTCTGCCTTGTCTTCGTGCTGGCCAGCGCCTGGATCTGCCGGAACCTGACCCGCGGGTCGATTGGGCGAAAATGGATGGCGATCCGCGACATGGACATCGCGGCCGAGATCATCGGGGTGGATCCCCTGCGCGCCAAATTGTCGGCCTTCGGCGTGTCGTCCTTCTTCATCGGGATCGCCGGCGCGTTGTTCTTCGCGGTCTATCTGGGCGCGGTCGAGGTGGGCGAGGCGTTCGGGATTAACAAGTCGTTCCTGGTGCTGTTCATGATCATCATCGGGGGGCTGGGCTCGATCCTGGGCAGCTTCCTCGGGGCCGCGTTCATGGTGCTGATGCCGGTGCTTTTGAAGAACGTGCTGGTAGGCGGCCTGGGCTGGCCCACCGACTTGGCGGCGCATCTGGAGTTCATGATCGTCGGCGGCCTGATCATCTTCTTTCTGGTGGTCGAGCCGCACGGCATGGCGCAGCTGTGGCGCGTGACGAAGGAAAAATTGCGGATATGGCCGTTCCCGCACTAGGGTCGGTTCATCGGGCCGAAACGGTCCACAGGAAAGACGCCCGCCAACGGGCGCAACCGGGAGGAAAGACATGAAAAGACTGATCACGGCGGTTGCCTTGACCGCCACGCTTGCAGGCCCCGCGATGGCCGAGCTGGTGTTTCCCAACCTCAGCTACCGGACGGGGCCCTATGCCGCCAACGGCATCCCCTTCGCCGACGGCTATGCCGATTACTTCACGCTGATCAACGAGCGCGACGGCGGTGTCGGCGGTGAGATGATCAACATGATCGAGTGCGAAACCGGCTATAACACCGAGAAGGGTGTGGAGTGCTATGAGTCGACGAAAGGCCAAGGCGCGTTGCTGTATCAACCGCTGTCGACGGGCATCACCTATCAGTTGATCCCCCGCGTCTCGGCGGACGGCATCCCGATGCACACGCTTGGATACGGCCGGACGAGCGCATCGCAGGGCGAAGTCTTTAAGTGGATCTTCAACTATCCCGCGACCTATTGGGACGGCGCCTCGGTCGCGATCAAGTACCTGATGGACGAGAATGGCGGCGACCTGTCGGGCAAGAAGATCGGGCTGGTCTACCACAACTCGGCCTACGGGAAGGAGCCGATCCGCACCCTGACCGAATTGTCCGAAATGCACGGGTTCGAGCTTTTGGAACTGCCCGTCGATCATCCTGGGCAGGAGCAACGGTCGACCTGGGTGCAGGTGCGCCAGCAGCGGCCTGATTACGTGATCATGTGGGGATGGGGCGTCATGAACCAAGTCGCCATCCAGGAGGCCGTGAATATCCGCTTTCCGATGGAGAACTTCATCGGCATCTGGTGGTCCGGATCCGAGAACGACGTGATGCCCGCGGGCGAGCGTGCGAACGGTTACAAGGCGCTGAACTTCCACGCGGTGGGCGATGACTTCGAACTCTATGACGATCTGGAAGAATATGTCTGGTCTGCAGGTCTGGGCGCCGGTGCGGGCGATCAGCATGGGACGGTCCTGTATAACCGTGGCCTCTATGCCGCGATGATCGCCGTGGAGGGTGCGAAGAAGGCGCAAGAGATCCACGGCGTCAGCGCCATCACCCCCGCGCAGATGCGTGACGGCATGGAGCAGCTTGCGCTGACCGAGGAAAGGATGGCCGACCTGGGTCTTGCCGGCTTCGGCCCGACCTTCGAGGCGTCCTGTACCAACCACGGCGGATCGGGGCGTGCCGCGATCAACCAGTGGAACGCCGAGACGGGCGAATGGGAGGTTCTGACCGACTATATCCAGTCGAACCAGGACCTGATCGAGCGCCTCGTCGAAGAGGACGCGATGGCCTACGCCGAAGAGAACAACATCGAACTGCGGTGCCAGGACTGATGTGATCCTTCCCCGGGCGGCGGTCGGTCGCCCGGGGACCATTCCGGGGAGGAGAGTGCGATGAGCGTGACCGAGGCCCAGACGCTGGACCGGCCCGGCGGAGCGGACGACGCGCCGCTGCTGGAGGTCAACAATATCGAGGTGATCTACAATTCGGTCATCCTCGTGCTGAAGGGCGTGTCCCTGAGCCTGAAGAAAGGCGGGATCACGGCGCTTCTGGGGGGCAACGGCGCGGGCAAAACGACGACGCTGAAGGCGATCTCGGCGTTGCTGAGATCGGAGCGGGGGGAGGTCACCAAGGGATCGATCCTCTATCGCGGCGAGAAGGTGCAGGACCTGAACCCGTCCGAGTTGGTCAAGCGGGGCGTCATCCAGGTGATGGAGGGGCGGCACTGCTTCGAGCACCTGACCGTGGAGGAGAACCTGCTGACCGGCGCCTATACCCGTGGTGACGGCCGGGCGAAGGTCGAGGCGGATCTCGAACTGGTCTATACCTATTTCCCGCGCCTGAAGGAGCGGCGGAAGAGCCAGGCGGGATACACCAGCGGCGGAGAGCAGCAGATGTGCGCCATCGGCCGCGCCATGATGGCCCGGCCCGAGACGATCCTGCTGGACGAGCCGTCCATGGGCTTGGCGCCGCAGCTGGTCGAGGAAATCTTCGGCATCGTGAAGGATCTGAACGAGCGTGAGGGCGTGAGCTTCCTGCTGGCCGAGCAGAACACCAACGTGGCGCTGCGCTTTGCCCATCAGGGATATATCCTGGAATCAGGGCGGATCGTGATGGATGGCAAGGCCGACGCGTTGCGCGAGAACCCGGACGTCAAGGAGTTCTATCTTGGCATGTCGGACGAAGGACGGCGGTCGTTTCGCGACACCCGCTCGTACCGGCGGCGAAAGAGGTGGCTGAGCTGAGTGGGGATTTTCGCGGGCGAAAATCCGCCTCCGGCGGGGGTATTTGGTCAAGGGTGAATGAAGGGGGCGTTATTCCGTAACGTCCCCTTGTTATTGAGAGACGGCCGCGAAAGAGCCGATAAGGGAGAGATGAGGATGACCGACGATCTGGAGTTTCGCGACGCCGCGGCACGGGACGCCGCGCTGGCCGAGGTTCTGCCGGTGCAAGTGGCGCGGGCGCAGGGTCTTTCGGGGTATGGCTTGGCCGGCGTGGACGCAGCGGGCGTGACGGACCGGGCCGCGTTGGCGGCGCTGCCGGTGCTGCGCAAGTCCGACCTGATCGCGGCCCAGAAGGACGCGCCGCCTCTTGGCGGGCTGACGGGGCCGATTTCGGGGTTCACCCATGTCTTCCAGTCGCCCGGCCCGATCTACGAGCCGGGCAAGATCGACGGCGACTGGTTCCGCATGGCCCGGTTCCTGCGCGCCTGCGGGATCGGGACCGACGATATCGTGCAGAACTGCTTCGGCTATCACCTGACGCCCGCGGGCATGATGTTCGAAAGCGGCGCGCGGGCGGTGGGGGCGACCGTGCTGCCCGCCGGGACGGGCCAGACCGAGCTTCAGGCGAAAGCGGCGGCGCAGCTTGGGATCACCGCCTATGCCGGCACGCCGGATTACCTGAAGGTGATCCTGGAAAAGGCGGACGAGTTGGGGCTGACGCTGGGGATCACGAAGGCCGCCGTCTCGGGCGGGGCGCTGTTCCCGTCGCTGCGCGAATGGTACCGCGATCGCGGGATCGCGTGCCGGCAGTGCTATGCGACCGCGGACCTAGGCAACATCGCCTATGAGAGCGAGGCGATGGAGGGGCTGATCGTCGACGAGGGCGTGATCGTCGAGATCGTGACCCCCGGCACCGGCGATCCGGTGCCGGAGGGCGAGGTCGGCGAGGTCGTCGTGACCACGTTGAACCCCGATTACCCGCTGATCCGCTTCGCCACGGGGGACCTGTCGGCAGTGCTGCCCGGCCAGTCACCCTGCGGGCGGACCAACATGCGCATCAAGGGCTGGATGGGGCGCGCGGACCAGACGGCGAAGATCAAGGGGATGTTCGTCCGGCCCGAACAGGTGGCCGATCTGGTCGCCCGCCATCCCGAGGTATCCCGCGCCCGCGTCACCGTCACCCGCGAAGGGGAAGCCGATGCCATGCATGTCGCGCTGGAAACGGACGCGCCCGCGGGCGGCTATGAGGACAGCGTGCGCGACGTGCTGAAACTGCGCGGGACGGTCGAGACGGTTGCACCCGGCAGCCTGCCGCGCGATGGCAAGGTCATCGACGACCAGAGACACTACGACTGACACGAAGGAGCCCGCCCATGCGCGCCGTTATCACTGCCCTTGCCCTCTCGCTCGTCACGGGTCCCGCCCTGGCCGATGAGGTCGCGCTGTTGATCGGGAACGACCGATACGACGCGCTGGACAGGGTCGAGGCCGCGCGCGGGATCGACGATGCAGGGGCCGCGCTGCGCCGGGCCGGGGTGGAGGTGATCACGCTCGAGGATGCGGACCGGGGGGCGATCTTCGATGCGGTTCGGCGGTTCGAAGGGCGGATCGACGAGGCCGATGCGCTGGCCGTCGGTCTGGTCGGGCGCTTTGCCGAGGTCGGGGGCGAGACGTGGTTCCTGCCTGCCGATGCCCAAGGCGCCAGCCCCGTGGATGCCGCGGCGTCGGGGATGCCGCTGTCGTTGCTGGCAGAGTTGTTGGGCGAAATGCCCGGTCGCGCGGTCATGGTGCTGGGCGCGCCCGGGGAGGTTGGCGATATCGACCTGCCCCAAGGTGTGATGCTGGCTCAAGGAGAGCCCGATGCGGCGCTGCGCTATATCGAGGATCGACTGGCCCAGCCCGGCGCGCGTCTGACCGGGGCCGAGGACATGAGCTTCGACGGGTTCGTCAGCAACTCGCTGGTGTTCATTCAGCAGGATCAACCGGCTGCCACGCCTACCGCGCCGGCCAACGATGCCGAAGCCGCCTATTGGGCGCTGACCCAGCAGCGCGATAACGCCGACGCCTATGCCGCTTATTTGTCGCGCTATCCCGACGGGCGCTATGCGACCGAGGCGCAGGCCGAACTGGATCGCCAGAGCCAAAGCCCCGAGGAGCAGCTTGCCAGCGCCGAAGAAGCGCTGGGCCTTGGGCGCGACGCGCGGCAGGCCGTTCAGCGCGATCTGTCGGTCTTGGGCTACGACACGCGCGGGATCGACGGAATTTTCGGGTCGGGCACGCGTGGCGCGATCCGTGGGTGGCAGCAAAGCCGCGGGTTCGAGCCGACAGGCTATCTGACCCAAGCTCAAGTCGATGCTCTGGATGCGCAGGGGGCCGAGCGGCGGGAGGCGCAACGCGCACAGGACGAGGCGCTTTGGGCCGAGATGGGCCAGGAACGGTCCGAGGCCGAGTTGCAGGCCTATCTGGAACGGTTCCCTGGCGGATTCCATGCCGAGGAGGCGAACCGGCTTCTGACCGAAATCCGCAACAGTCAGGCTGCCGACGATGGCGCGACCGAGCGGGAGCGTCAGATCTGGCGCGCAACCCAGCAGGAGAACAGCGCTGACGGGTATCGCCGCTATATTGCCGCGTTCCCGGATGGGGAGTTCGTGGGCGCGGCGCGCGCGGCGATCGCCGGCCTTGAAGGGCAGGTGCAGCAGCCGCAACAACCTCAGCAACAGTCGCCCATTCAAGCCCCTGCGCCGCAGGACAGCGCCAATGCGCAGGAAGAGGCACGTCTTGGCCTGACGCCGATCACCCGCCGCGCGGTCGAGACGCGACTGGAGGCGCTGGGCTTCCAACCGGGGGCCGTGGACGGCACCTTCGATCAACAGACCCGCGCGGCGCTGCGCCGGTATCAACAAAGCGCGGGACTGCCGCAGACGGGGTATGTGAATCAGGTCACTGCAGTCCGGCTGCTGGCCGACACCCTGCGCGATGTCCTGCGGTGAGTTGGGGCGCTAACATCGAATGCTTCCATCGCCGCACGGGGTGCGATAGATCCGGTGCACCCCTTTTCGGAGCCGCCTCATGACCGACCGTCCCATACCGCCCCGCCGCCCGATGACGTTGCGCGACGTCTCGGAGGCATCGGGCGTCAGCGAAATGACGGTCAGCCGGGTGCTGCGCAATCGCGGCGATGTCAGCCAGACGACGCGCGAACGGGTGCTCGAGGCGGCGAAGGACCTGGGCTATGTGCCGAACAAGATCGCGGGTGCGCTGGCGTCCAGCCGGGTGAACCTTGTGGCGGTCATCATCCCCAGCTTGTCGAACATGGTGTTTCCCGACGTCTTGGGCGGCATCACCGAGGTGCTGGACGAGACTCACCTGCAACCCGTCGTGGGCGTCACCAACTATCGCCCCGAGCGGGAGGAAAAGGTGATCTACGAGATGCTGTCCTGGCGGCCCTCGGGGATCATCATTGCGGGGATCGAGCATAACGACGCCTGCCGCAAGATGCTGACGGCGGCCGATGTGCCTGTGGTCGAGATCATGGACGTGGACGGCGATCCGGTGGATTCGGTCGTCGGCATCAGCCAGCGCCGCGCGGGCCGCACGATGGCCGAGGCGATCCTGAAACAGGGGTTCGAGCAGATCGGGTTCCTCGGCACGCAGATGCCGCTGGACCACCGGGCGCGGAAACGCTTCGAGGGGTTTACCGAGACGCTGGCCCGCCGGGGCATGGAAGTCGCGGATCAGGAATTCTATGCCGGAGGCTCGGCCCTCAAGAAGGGGCGCGAGATGACGGAGACCATTCTGGGGCGTAACCCGGATCTGGATTTCCTGTGGTACTCCAACGACATGATCGGCGCGGGCGGATTGCTGTGGTGTCTGGAGCAGGGCATCGACATTCCCGGCCGACTGGGCTTGGCCGGGTTCAACGGGACCGAGCTTCTGGACGGTCTGCCGCGCAAGCTGGCGACGATGGATGCCGGACGGCGCGAGACGGGGCGCGAGGCCGCCAAGATCATCGCGGGCCGCGCCGATGGCACGTTGACCGAGCCCAAGCGGGTCGAGATCGAGCCCACCGTGGCCTTTGGCGACACGCTCCGGCGCTACAAGCCCTGAGGCGCTTGCGGGCCCTGCGCGGGCGGATCATGCTCCGGGCTGTAACCGCCCGGGAGGATTGAATGAAAACGCGCATTGCCATGCTGAGCGAGATGGGCCTGCCCCGTCCCTATACCGACTCGCAGCCCCTGAAGATCGTCGAGGCCGAGCTGGACGATCCCGGCCCGACCGAAATGCGCGTGAAGATCGCCGCCGCGGGGCTGTGCCATTCCGACCTGTCGTCGATCAACGGCGACCGGCCGCGGGCGATGCCGGTGGCGCTGGGGCACGAGGCTGCGGGCATCGTGGAAGAGGTCGGCAACGCGGTGACGCGGTTCGCGCCGGGCGATCATGTGGTGCTGATCTTCGTCCCTTCCTGCGGGCAATGCCTGCCCTGTGCTGAGGGGCGGCCTGCCCTCTGCCAGCCCGCCGCGAAAGCCGCGATGGGCGGATCGTTGTTGTCGGGGGAAAAGCGGATCCGCGTCGATGGCGAGGTGGTCGACCACCATATCGGTGTCTCGGCGTTTTCCGATTACGTGGTGATCGACCAGGGAAGTGCCGTGAAGATCGGCAAGGATATCCCGCTGGACAAGGCGGCGTTGCTGGGTTGCGCGGTACTGACCGGGGCAGGGGCTGCGCTGAACTCGGGCACGCTGAAGACGGGGCAAAGCTGTGCCATCGTTGGGCTGGGCGGCGTCGGGCTGGCGGGTCTTCTGGCCGCTCTGGCCGCCAGCGCCTATCCGGTGATCGCGGTGGACCTGTCTGCCGCGAAACGCGATTTCGCGCTCGAGCTTGGCGCGCATCACGTTATCGACCCAGCCGAGGAGGGCGCGGTCGCCAAGGTTCAGGAGCTGACCGGCGGCGGCGTGGATGTCGCGGTCGAGGTCGCGGGGTCCACCCGCGCGCTGCGCTTTGCGTGGGATATCGTCAAGCGCGGCGGGATCGCGGTGACGGCCGGCCTGCCGCATCCCGATGACGAAGTCTCGATCCCCGCCGCCGCGCTGACAGTCAGCGAGAAATCCCTGCGCGGCAGCTATGTCGGGTCCTGCGTTCCAAAGCGCGACATTCCCCGGTTTGCCGACCTGATGATGTCGGGCGCCATGCCGATCGAAAAGTTGATGACCCACAAGATCAAGCTCGAGGACATCAACGAAGGGTTCGAGAGGCTGGCCGCGGGCGACGCGATCCGGCAGGTCATCGTCTTCGACTGACCCTTCAGCCGATCAGTAGCACAGGACCGGCTTCGTCGCCGCCGACAGGCGACGGGCCGCGTCCTCGGGCGACAACGGCGCAGCGGCTGGTGCTTCGGCGAAGTGGATGCCGTTCGAGGACAGGAAGGCCTTCGCGATCTCGCCCCGCACGGCGAAATTGACGTTCTGGACGACCTCGCCGCCGCGCAGGCTGTTCATCTTCTCCACCACCACGCCGACAAGGTTGCCATAGCGGTCGATCACCGGGCCGCCGCTGTTGCCGCTTTGAACGGGGGCCGAGATCTGGATCTTCGTCTCGTCCCCGCCCGGACCTTTCAGGGATGACACGCTGCCTCGGTTGATGTTCAGACCGCCCAGGATGTCGGACAAGGGATAGCCCGCAATGGTGATGTCGGCGTTCAGGGGCGTTGTCTCGGCGGAAAAGGCCAGGGGCGTCGTGGTCCCGCCGATCCTCAGCGCGGCCAGGTCGAACATGGCGCTGTCGGCCAGCACAGTGGCGGACGCGCCACCCACCGTAATCGTCGCGCACTGTGCAATCACATGGTGGTTCGTCAGGGCGATGCCATCGTCGGTCACGAAGAAGGCTGTGCCGGACCCGATGGGCGCGTCGCCATGCGGCTGCGGCTGGGCGACCTCCGCCCGGCGGTCGGGTTCGGGGGCGGCGATCTCCTCGCTCAGTTCGGCCACCATGCGCAGAAGCGGACCATCGATGGACGGCAGGATATTCGGGGGCGGATCGGGCGTCAGGCTGGCGGTGATGAGGGCCAGATCAGGCAGGGCATCGGGGCCGGCCTGAACCATGATCGTGGACCATGTGCCATAAAGCAGATCGCTGCGCAGATAGATGCGCCCGCCGCCCGTGGGAAAGGCCGAGATCCACAGATCGTCCTGCCGCACTGTGTAGGGCGCGCTGGCGAAGGGGGCGTTTTCCAAAACCTGTCCGTGCAGATCGACCATGTAGCCGGTCGCATAATCACCCATGAGGACACCCAGATCCCGGGTGCGATGGCGCCATTCGCTGAACGTCGCCTCATTCTCGGTCAGGGTCAGATTGGCCTGCGGCAGCAGGGCCGACATCGCCAGCCAGTCGATGCGGCGATACTCCCACCCTTCGTCCGCGAAGGTGTCGAGAATCTGCGCAGCCAGAAGGGCGGCGTGGGCGTTCAGGGGTTTGGTTTGGAACTCGCGCAGGGCAAAGCGGTCCAGCGCATCCTGGCTGCGGCGGCCCCATTCGCCGTCCAGCGTGCCGACATAGTCCCCGCTGGCTGTCAGCGCGGCTTGCAGCATCCGATTTTCGGGCCGCGACAGGGGGCGAGCGTCGAACTCGGCCCACAGGTTGCCCGCTGGGGCCGAGGCCCGCCATGGGATTTCGGCCGAGTAACTGTCCATGGTCGAGCAGAAGCTGTCCGAGGGAACGGTGCCTGCGCGCTTCATCGCGGCGATACGGTCGGCCGAGCCGTCGTTGCGCGTGGTCCCCAACGTGATCGCGAACCACCCGTTCTGCGCGCGATAGACCCGGGCGCGGGACTGGAAGCCCCAGGCGTCGATGAAGCTGCGCACCTCGGGCAGGGACTGGCGCGAGGCGACAACGATGGCGCAGTCGCCCGCCGGCACCCTGACCTGCGCGGCTGCGGGACCGGCAAGGCAACAGAGAAGAAAGAGCAGCGCGCGGATCATGCCAGAAGGGTAGTGCAGCCCGGCGCCCCGCCGCAAGCGTCAGCCGATGCGGCCGCGGGGACCGTCGCCCACCTGCCCACGATGCAGCAAAACGTGATCGAGCATCACGGCCGCTGCCATTGCCTCGGCCACCGGGACGGCGCGGATGCCCACGCAGGGGTCGTGGCGGCCCTTGGTAATGATCTCGGCCGGGTCGCCCGCCTTGGTGATCGTCTGGCGGGTCGTGAGGATCGAACTGGTCGGCTTGACGGCAAAGCGCACCACGATGTCCTGCCCGGTCGAGATCCCGCCCAGGATTCCGCCCGCGTGGTTCGTACCGTATTCGGGGCCGTTCGCGCCCATCGAGATCTCGTCGGCGTTCTCGGAACCGGTCAGGGAGGCGGCGGCCATGCCCTCGCCGATCTCGACGCCTTTCACGGCGTTGATCGACATCATCGCGGCAGCCAGATCCGTGTCGAGCTTGCCATAGATCGGCGCGCCGAGACCCGGCGCCGCGCCCGAGATGCGGCATTCGATCATCGCGCCCACGCTGTCGCCGGATTTACGAAGCTCGTCGAGGTAGGCCGCCCAGTCATCGGCCGCCTGTGCGTCGGGGGTCCAGAACGGGTTCTGCGCGACCTGATCCCAGTCATAGCGGGCCGGGTCGGCGCGATGGGGGCCCATCTGGACCATGTAGCCGAGGATCCGCATCCCCGGCGCCAATTCCGCCAAGGCTGCGCGGGCGACGCCGCCCGCGGCCACACGCGCTGCTGTCTCACGCGCGCTGGACCGGCCGCCGCCGCGCGGGTCGCGGATGCCGTATTTCTGCCAGTAGGTGATGTCGGCATGGCCGGGGCGGAATTTCTCGGCGATGTCGCCATAATCCTTGGACCGCTGGTCGGTGTTGCGGATCATCAGCTGGATCGGCGTGCCGGTGGTCTGCCCCTCGTAGACGCCCGACAGGATCTCGACCTCGTCGGCCTCGCGGCGCTGGGTCGTGTACTTGTTCTGCCCGGGCTTGCGCTTGTCCAGCCAGACCTGGATCGCCGCTTCATCCAACGGCACGCCCGGCGGGCAGCCGTCCACCGTAGCGCCCAGCGCGGGCCCGTGGCTTTCGCCCCATGTGGTGACGCGGAAAAGGTGTCCGTAGGTATTGAAGCTCATGCCGGGGGGTCCTTCGCTGACCCCCCGGGAGTAGCGGGGCGGCTGCCCCGCCTCAAGCCTTACTCGGCTTCTAAGGTCTCGAACCGCAGGGCCTTGGCGGTGCGGTCCGGGAAGCCGGTCCAGTAGGTGTGATCCTCGGTCGGCTGGCCGTCTTCCATCGCGGTGGTGCCGTCTTCGGCATTCTCGGTCAGGTCGAGGTAATCCGCCTTCGCCTGATCGCCCTTCAGGTGCAGGTCCATGAAGGCGGTGACGAAATGTTGCAGGATGTTGTTCATCCGCGTCGTGTCCCAGACCGCATCGGCGTAGTGGCCGAAGACGTCGGTCTTTTCGGAATAGGTCACCTCGGGCGCGGGATAGGGGGCGGCGGCGTTGTGGTTCGCACCTTCAAACGTCAGCAGGTGCCGGGTGGTGCCTGTCGTCTCGTCGAAAATCGTGTGGATCGCGTCGTATTCCGAGACGTCGTCGACGCTGCCCGCGACGATCATCAGGGGCGTGTCGATCTGGCTCAGCCCCTCTTCGTTCCAGAAATCGCGGTTGCGGCCCCAGGGACCGATGGCTACCACGGCCGACAGGCGGTCGTCCTGGATGTCCTCGTGCAGGTCGGCACCCACGCCCAGATCCGACAGGATCCCGCCCGGCGCGTTATAGCGTTCGGGCCAGCCGTTGTCGGTCAGCGCGCCCCCCGCGAAGATGAGCGAGCCGTAGCCGCCCATGGAATAGCCCACGAGGCCGGACTGTTCGGCGTCGACGATCTGGCCCAGATCGCCGTCAAGCTGCGCCATCTGGTCCAGCACGAAGGACTGGTCCTGCGGCCGGTTGTAGAGGGTCGAAGGGAAGGCCCCCATGTCGGAATAGGTGCTGTCGGGGTGATCGATGGACGCCGTGACATAGCCTTTCGAGGCGAGATTCTCGGCCAGGTGCGCCATGAGGAAACGGTTGCCGGGATACCCGTGGGAGATGAGGACCAACGGGAACGACCCCTCGGCCGGGGCGGCGTCGCGCACGCCCTGTCCGGACAGGGTCACCTCGGTCTCTCCGTCGCGCAGGATGGCGGTATAGGTGCCACCGGGCTCGGTCCCTTCGGCGGCGGGATAGAAGACCTCGACCGTGATCTCGCGGTCATAGCGCGCCATCTGATCTTCGGTCGAGTTGACGACGTCGATCACGTCCGGCCGCGTGAAGGTCATGGTCTGCACGCCGACCGCGTAATCGCCATAGGCGGCAAGCTCCGGCGCGTCGGGCCGGATGGTGTCGATCGGGTTCTCCTGCGCAATGGCCGGCGTGGCCAGGGCAAGGGTGAAAGCGAGATATTTCATGGTGTTGGTCCTCCCTGCAGCGAAGCTAGGGCGCGGGCGCGGGGGACACAACTACTTCGCGAACCGCGGCGTATAGACGTAGCGTCCGACGTGGCGGGTCGTCGAGGACCCCAGGATCACCACTGTACGCATGTCGGCCATCTCAGGCGTCGCGTCGGGCAGGGGGAGGACCTTGATCTCTTCCTCCTCGGTCGAGACGGCACGCGCGAAGATGATGGGCCGGGTATCGGCGCAGACCTGCTGCAGCAGCGACAGGGCGCGCGCGAACCCCTCGGGGCGGGACTTGGACCGGGGATTATAGAAGGCCATGGCGAAATCGGCCTCGGCCGCAAGGCGCAGACGCTTTTCGATCAGCGTCCAGGGTTTGAGATTGTCGGACAGGTTGATGCAGCAGAAATCGTGGCCCAGTGGCGCCCCTATCCGCGCCGCGGCAGCCAGCATGGCGGTGATGCCCGGCAGGACCTCGATGTCCAGCGTGTCGGCATCCGGCGCGCCCTCCAGCGCCTCGAACACCGCGGACGCCATGGCGAACACCCCCGGATCGCCTGACGAGACGACGGCCACCTGCGCCCCCGCGCGCGCCATATCCAGCGCGTGCCGGGCCCGGTCCAACTCTACCCGGTTGTCGCTGGCGTGCTTCGTCAGGCCGGGGCGGTCCGGGATGCGGGCGACATAGGGGATATATCCCACGATATCCGTGGCTTCGGCCAGAGTCGCCTGCGCCTCGGGTGTGATCAGCCCATCGCAGCCGGGACCCAAACCGACGATCCTGACCCACCCGCTCACGGCCGCCGCCCTTGGCCGTGGACCAGCACGATCGAGAAATAGGGCACGCTGCGCCCTTCGGCCTCGGCCAGGGGCATGACACATTCCTCGGCCATCGAGGCACATTCCACCAGCCAGGCGCGGTCGAACTTGCCCGCGGCGCGCAGGGCCCGCCGGACCTTCTCCATGTTGCGCCCGATCTTCATCACCACCAGCGCGTCCGCATCCCGAATCCGAGCTTCCAGCAGGTCCTCGGGCAGGGTTGCCATGACGACCGACAGCACGTCGTCGCCCCATGTGATCGGATGGCCGGTGGCGGTCCATGCAGCCGACATGCCGGTGATGGCGGGCACGACCTCGACCGGGACATGCCCGCGCAAACGTTCGTACAGGTGCATGAACGAGCCATAGAAGAACGGATCGCCCTCGCAGGGGACGACGATTTCGGCCCCTGCCTCGATCCGCTCGCGGACGTCGGTGGCGACCTCCTCGTAGAACCCGGCCAGCGTGGTGTTGTAGGCCGGATCGTCCAAAGAGATCTCGGTCGTGACGGGGTATTCCATCGCGATCTCGTCGACATCGCCGCGCAGCATCCCGTCAACTGCGGTCCGCGCGCGCCCCGGCCGACCCTTCTTGCGGAAATAGGCGATCGTCGCGGCGCCGCGGATCAGGCGGTCGGCCCGCACGCTCATCAGGTCGGGATCGCCGGGGCCCAGCCCCACGCCGATCAGCTTGCCGGTCATTCCTTCCGGCTCGCGATGGCGTTGACGGCGGCCACGGTGATGGCGCTGCCGCCCAGCCGCCCCTTGACGATCAGCGACGGGACCGGCTGGTCCGCCCACAGCGCGTCCTTCGATTCGGCGGCCCCCACGAAGCCCACGGGGCAGCCAATGATCGCGGCGGGCCGCGGGCATTCGGGATCTTCAAGCATGTTTAAAAGGTGGAACAGCGCCGTCGGCGCGTTGCCGATGGCGACCACCGCGCCCTCCAGATGCGGGCGCCACAGCTCCAGCGCGATGGCCGACCGCGTGTTGCCCGCCGCCTTGGCCATGTCGGGCACCTTGGGGTCGTGCAGCGTGCAGATCACCGCGTTCTCGGCCGGCAGGCGGAACCGGGTGACGCCTTCGCTGACCATGCGCGCGTCGCACAGGATCGGGGCACCATTCTCCAGCGCGCTGCGGGCGGCTGGCACGAACCCGTCGGAGACCTTCACATGTCGCTCCAACCCGACCATCCCGGCGGCGTGGATCATGCGCACGACGACCTGCTCGGCATGGGCGTCGAACGCGGCAAGGTCCGCCTCGGCGCGGATCATGGCGAAGGATTGCGCATAGATCGCGGCGCCGTCCTTCTCGTAGTCATAGGGCATCCGGGACCTCCTTCGGCGCCAATCCGCGGCGGAGGGGGGTGTCGCCCGCCCGTCCCCGAATGACAAGGTCGAACGCACCGTCCCGCCCGGTCAGCGTCACATCCGCCGGGTCCGACCGCGCGCAGCCCTTGGCACAGCCAGAGACATGTACGCTCGGCGCGCGCCCCGCCAGCGTCCGGGCCAGCCACCGCGTCTCGACCGTCGCCTGAGTGCAGAAGGGCGCCCCGGGGCAGGCATCGATCGCCAGTAGCGGATCGTCCGGGGGCAGAAGCCCCTCGGGCAGCGCCCCCCCGCCTTCCAGCAGCACCATACGCCACGGCGTTATCCGCAACGCACCGCGCGCCAGGGTCCGCAGCAGACCAGCTTCCATCTGTCCGAAGGCCACCCCCCCCAGCGTGCCCTCTGGCATGCCGTTCGGGGCGGGTGGCACGCCGGTGAACCGGTCCGACAGGGGCGTCGTTGCCAGCAGCTGCGCCATGCGCCGCGCCTCACCGCGATGGGCGGCGAACCACCTGGCCAAGGCGACGACGGTGCCTATCGCGGTGTCGTTTTCCACCGGAACCCCGGTATCGCAGCCATCCGCGCGCACGATCACCCCGGACGCGGCCCGTTCGATCCGGATATCGCCTGGCGCGCCGTCAAGACGCCGCTTCGGCCCAGCATCCACCACCATCCCGAATTTCGCCGGAAGGTCGGGCAGCTCGCCCAAGCGCCCGGCCAAGTCTTGCGATAGTCGCTCGGTGGCATCGCCCGCCACCCAATCCGGCGCAGACAGGATGTTACGCCGCGCTTCCCAGTCCGGATCTGGGTCCAGGAGCCCCAATTCGGCCAGCCCGCCCAGAAGCGCCCCATGCCCGTCCTCGCCCACGCCGCGCAGTTGCAGATTGCCGCGCCGGGTCAGCTCGACAATCCCCGAGCCGAACGCCTCAGACAGGTCGGCCAGCCCGGCAGCCTGCGCGGCATCGATCCGCGCCAGCCGCGGACGGACCCGTACCACCAGCCCGTCGCCCGACATCATCGGCCGCCACGCGCCGGGACACCACCCTTTCACGGCACCGGGGCGCGCCGGCCCGTTCACCCTTGTGGAAATACCCGTGTCGTCCGGCCCGCGACGCGCGCTCCGCCCGGTCATTGAGACAGTTCCGCCAAGATCGAGTTCCGTCGCGTCTGCCACAGCCCAGCGTCTCTCAGCGCCTCGAACCGATCCCGCATCGCCTGCAACGCGTCCGGGTTCCGCTCCCTCAGAAACGCCACGACCTCGTCCCGCCCCAGCGTCGCCTCGTAATACGCATCGAACAGGTGCGGGGCCACGGCCCCGGCCAGTTGCGCGAAGGCTGCCATATGTTCCAGCGTTGCCGCGATCTCTGCCCCGCCGCGAAAACCGTGACGCATCATGCCGGCGATCCAGCCCGGATTGGCGGCGCGCGCATGGACGACGCGCGCAATCTCTTCCGGCAGGGCGCGGGTGCGGGGGCGCGCGGGGTCGGTGTTGTCCAGATGCCAGATCCGTGCCCGTCCCCCGGTTACAGCCTGCGCGGCGGCGAACCCCGCTTCGTGCGTGGCATAGTCCCCGGCCAGAAGCAGGTCGCTCTCGGCCAGGTCCTGCGCGTGGACGAAAGCCTCGGCCCGGCGCACCCGGTCGCGGATGCCGTCCGCATCGCGCTGCGGGACATCGCCGTCATGGGCCCAGGCGCTGGCGGCCAGCCAGGCCTGGCCCGCCCGCTCGCGCGCGCCGTCGGAATAGTCGTGGGGGTCCAGGCCCAGCCCGAAACTGCCCGGCGCAGGTCCAAAGACTCGTGCGCCTGTCTGTCCCACGAAGGGGTTCCAGTCGGGCGCCTCATCGCGCTGCGACAGCGCCCGCACGGCCTGCCCGTGCAACCGCGACAGCATCGGGAACGTGTCGCGGAACAGGCCCGAGATCCGCAGCGTGACGTCCACCCGCGGGCGATCCAGTTCGGCGATGGGCAGGATCTCCACACCTGACACCCGCCCCGATCCATCGTCCCAGACCGGCCGCACGCCCATCAGTGCCAGCGCCATGGCGAAATCCTCGCCGGCCGTGCGCATGGTCGATGACCCCCACAGATCCACGACCAGCGTGCGCGGCCAGTCGCCCTCGTCCTGCAGATGCCGCCGCACCAGCTCGTCCGCCAGCCGTTGCCCCTGAGTATAGGCCGCCTGCGTGGGGATCGCCCGGGCGTCCACGGTGTAAAGGTTGCGCCCCGTGGGCAGCACGTCGGTCCGACCGCGATAGGGTGATCCCGACGGGCCGGCCTCGATCCGGATCCCCGCCAGCGCGTCCAGCAGGGCCTGCCGCTCGCCGCGGCCGTCGTCAAATGCGTTCTCGCGCCCCCAGACATGCAGCCCGTCTCCGAACTGCCCTTCCTTCACGTCGCAGACGAAGCGGTCGATCCGGGTGATGGCCTCGGCCGGGCAGGTGGCCGCGTCGACGCCCAAATCGGCCTCGACGCCCAGCGCGCCGGCTTCGGCGCGAATGTCCTCCTGCAGCCGATCCCGCCGTTTCGGGTCCAGCCCGTCGGCATTGGAAAACTCGTCCAGCAGCGCTTCAAGATGGGCGAACCGGTCCGGCGTTCCGGACGGCTTCAGCGGCGGTGGCACATGGCCCAGCGTGACGGCACCGATGCGCCGCTTGGCCTGCGCGGCCTCGCCGGGATCGTTGACGATGAAAGGATAGATGACCGGCATCGACCCGATCAACGCCTCGGGCCAGCACGTGTCCGACAAAGCGACGGCCTTTCCGGGCAGCCATTCCAGAGTGCCATGCGCCCCGATATGGACCACCGCATCGGCGCGCTGCCGTAACCACAGGTAGAAGGCGACATAGGCATGGCGCGGCACCCGGGCCAGGTCGTGGTAATCGTCGTCCTTCGTGTCCGGGACGCCACGCTCGGGTTGCAACGCGATCCATGCCCCGCCGTTTCGGATCGCGGCGAACCGGAAGGCACCATCGACCGCATCGGGATCGTCTTCGGGGCCGCCCCATGCCGCATCCAGCTCGTCGCGCAGGCTTTCGGGCAGCCCCTCCAGCGCCGCGCGGTACTTCTTCAGCGGCCACGCCACGTCCCGCGCCGCAAGCTTGCCCGTCAGATCGGCGACGGGCGCGACGTCGTATCCCGCATCGCCCAGATCGGACAGGATCGCTTGGGTCGAGGCGACGGCATCCAGCCCCACGGCATGCGCCATGTTCCAGTCCCGCCCCGGATAGGTCGACAGGACCAGCGCGGGCCGGCGTGCGCGCGCGCCCGTCTTCCCAAGCCTCACCCAGGCTGCAACGCGATCCGCGATCGCGGCAATCCGCTCCATCTGCGGGCGGTGGGCCAGGCGGGCGAACTGCAGATCCGCGTCCCGCGCGCCCGGCTCCTTGAAAGACGTCACCCCGGCCATGATCCGGCCGTCCATTTCGGGCAGCACCACGTGCATCGCCAGATCCGCCGGGGACAATCCGCGCTCGGCCTCGGCCCATGCCGCTTCCGAGGCGGTGGACAGGGCGACCTGGAACACCGGCACCCCGCCCGCATCCAGCGGAGACGTGCCATCGTCTCCCTTGCCCGAAAACGCGGTCGCGTTCACGATCGCGTCGGGCCGCCAGAAGGCCACCTGCCGGCGCAGCCAGTTCGCCGCATCGGGCGCCTTCAGCGACGGCACGAACAGCCCCATCGCATCGAACCCGCGCGCCCGCAGCGCCTCGATCACCGCGGCCACGGGCGCCGTATCCGCCGCCACCAGGTACGAGCGGTAGAACACCACCAGCGCCCGGCCCTTCATCCTTGGGGAAATACCCTGGGGGTCCGGGGGTGAAACCCCCGGCAGGGCCACGACGGGACAGCAGGGACCGTGTTCGGGCGTCCAGGCCCCCACCATGGGAAGCGCCTTCTGACCCCGTACCGGCCCCGCATACAGCCCCGAGGCCAGCGCCATCTGCTGAAGCGCGGCCTGCGCGGCTACCGCGCCCCCGGTGTCGCACAGGTGCTGCAACCGGCGCAGCGTGGACACGGGAAGGGTCGAGGCCCGGTCGAGCGTCTCGTCGGGGCGCCCGTCGGCGGGCAGGACGGCCAGCGCGATGCCGCGCTGGCGGGCCATCGTCTGGACCTGTTGCAGCCCGTAGGACCAATAAGGTGCCCCGCCGATCAGACGGATCAGGATGCCCGTGGCCCCTTCGAGCGTCCGTTCGACATAGGTATCGACGGACAGGGGATGACGCAGCGCGGACAGGTTCGCCAGCCGCAGCGTCGGCAGGCCGTCCTTCCCGCGCCGCCAGCCTTCCGCGAAGGCGCCCAGGTCCGAGTCCGAGAATGACAGCACCACCAGCTCGGCCGGGCTCTGGCCCAGGTCGGTGGGTGTGTCGGTCTCGTCCAGACCGTGGCTTTCGCGGAAGATGACGTGCATTTACGCGACATGCTCGGGCGTCAGGGCGGTGCGGATGGCCGCCTCGTCGATGTCGTCATGCTCGGCGATGACGACCAGACGGCCCTGCCGCGCCTCGTCGGCCTTCCACGGGCGGTCGAACTGGTGCCGCACGCGCGCGCCCACGGCCTGCACCAGCAGGCGCATTGGCTTGCCCTGAACGGCGGCATAGCCCTTCACGCGCAGGATGTTACGCTCGGTCGCCAGCCGTTCGATGGCTGCGACCAGGTCGGCCGGGGCGGCAAGCTCGGGGATGTCCACGACGATGCTTTCGAAATCCTCGTGATCGTGGTCGTCCGCATTGTCGTGATGGCTGGGGCGGGCGTCCATGTCATCTTCGGCCGCGGCCTCCAGCCCCAGGATCACACGGGGGTCGACCACACCTTCGGCGCATTCGACGACCGGCAGGGGGCGGGGGGCCTCGGCGGCGATGACCTCGCGCGCCTTCGCGACGCCTTCGGGGCCGGCGAGGTCGGGCTTGGTCAGCAGCACGATGTCGGCGCAGGAGATCTGGTCCTCGAACACCTCCGACAGGGGCGTCTCGTGATCCAGGCTGTCGTCGGCCTCGCGCTGGGCGTTCACGCGGTCGACGTCGGGGGCGAAACGGCCCGCCGCCACGGCCTCGGCATCGGCCAGCGCGATCACGCCGTCCACCGTGATCTTGGACCGGATGTCGGGCCAGTCGAATGCCTTCAGGAGCGGCTTGGGCAAGGCCAGGCCGGAGGTCTCGATCAGGATGTGATCGGGGCGCGGGTCCAGCTTCATCAGCGCCTCGATCGTGGGGATGAAGTCGTCGGCCACGGTGCAGCAGATGCAGCCGTTCGCCAGTTCCATGATGTTTTCCTCGGGGCAGTCGGGGATAGCGCACCCTTTGAGGATCTCGCCGTCGACGCCCACGTCGCCGAACTCGTTGACCACGACAGCCAGGCGACGGCCGCCGGGGTTCTGCATCAGGTGGCGGATCAGGGTCGTCTTGCCCGATCCCAGAAAGCCGGTGACGACGGTGACGGGAAGTTTGGACAAGTCGGTCATTCGGGGGCCTCCGGCGTGGCATCAAGGGGTGGGATACGCGCGATGCAGTTGCGCTTGAAATGTTGTGATCTCTCTCGCCATGGCACGAGACCGTCGGCCTGCGCTGCGTATAAAGCGGCACCGTGGGTCACGATATCGGCATCGGCCTCGGTCAGGTTGCCGTAGACGAAGGTCCAGCGTCCCGGCCCGCGCAGGGCGACGGAACAGCCGCGGTCGCAGTTCGACATGCATTCCACCTCGCGCAGGGTGACGCCTTCGGGCAGGTCAGCCGCGATGCGGTCGGCCAAGACCTTGCCGGGGCGTCGCCCTTCGCCGGGCACGTCCATCCCGCGGCGGCATTTCACGCAGACCAGAAGCTCGGTGCCCGTCATGGCGGCCTTTCTGGGCAAGGGGCACGGGACGAAAGGACAGGCGGACCCGTCGTTCCGACACCGGCACACCCCGTCCGGTTCGATGTCTCTCGCGGCGGCAGGTCTCCCGGCTTGCGGAGGTGGTCTGGCCCGCCGCCTTCCCACCCCGTTCGAACGGGCCAGTGGCTGTTGGCGGACCTCTCCGGTCACGGTCGCGGGGGCGGCTGGGCTTGATGTCCCATTCCCTTTTCACCCGTTGCAACGGGCACCGACGCAGGCGAGACATGGGCGCAACCCCAGCCCGGAGTCAAGCGATGGACGAGACCGCCGAAGCCCACAACGCCAAGATGAAGAAGATCAAGGCCGCCCGCGACCGGATGATGGAGTCCAAGACCGAGGAAAAGGGCCTGATCGTCGTCCACACCGGCAAGGGCAAGGGCAAGAGTTCCAGTGCCTTCGGCATGGTAATGCGCTGTATTGCCTGGGGCATGCCCTGCGCCGTGGTGCAGTTCGTGAAGGGCAACTGGGAAACGGGCGAGAAGACGCTGCTGCGCGATCGCTTCGCCGAGGAGTGCCGGTTCTTCGTCTCGGGCGAGGGCTTCACCTGGGAGGTGCAGGACCGCGACAAGGACATCGCCGCGGCCCGGCGCGGGTGGGAGATAGCGAAGGAACAGGTCCTCGACCCCGAAATCCAGTTCGTCCTTCTGGACGAGATCAACATCGCGCTGCGCTACGATTACCTCGACATCGACGAGGTGGTCGATTTCCTGCTGCACCAGAAGCCGCACATGACCCATGTCGTCCTGACCGGGCGCAACGCCAAGCCCGAGCTGATCGAGGCCGCGGACCTGGTGACCGACTTCACGCTGGTCAAGCACCCGTTCCGCGACGGCGTGAAGGCCCAGAAGGGGGTGGAGTTCTAGATGGCCGAGCCTCGGTTCGATCTGGCGGTCTGGGATTTCGACGGCGTGCTGAACGTGAACCCCGGCGGAGAGGTATTCCCCTGGGTCGCCGACCTGGACCACGAGATCGGCGTGCCTGCAGAAAGCTTCCGTCGGTTTCTGAACGTGCCGGGACAGGCGCGCGACGTGCTGAAGGGCGACGCGGATCTGCTGAACCGCCTGCGCGGCTGGATCGCGGCCGAGGGGCATGCCATCGAGGCCGAGGCGTTCCTGGACCACTGGCTGGACCGCGACGACCGCCCCGACGCCACCGCGCTGGAGCTTCTGGCCACGCATCCCGGGCGCAAGGTCATCGGCACGAACAACCCGCCCGCCCGTGCCCGCTATATCGCCGAACGGACGAAGGCCGGACAACTGGTCGAAGCGGTGTTCGCCAGCGGTGAGATCGGCGTCGCCAAGCCCGATCCCGGCTTTTTCCGCCATATCGAGCTCTATTCCGGACTGCCGCCGTCGCGTCTTCTGCTGATCGACGACAGCGACGACAACTGCCGGACGGCAGCAAACCGGGGCTGGCGGACCTTCTGCTTCACCACCGACAGCCGCGACCGCCTGCCGGAGGTGCTGGGGCTTTGAGCCTTCGTGTCGCGCGGTATGCCATTACGCCGCGGCGCGAGGTGCCTGTCCCGCGTCTGAAGATCGCGGTGATGGCCGATCTGCATGCCTGTACGTTTGCCATGCCCGAGGAACGCATCGCCGCCGTGGTCGATCAGGTTCAGGGGCTTGGCGCTGACATGATCTGCCTGCTGGGGGACTATGTCGGCCATTCCTGGGGGACGCGCCCGCTAGAGCCCGAGCGGGTCGTACCGCATCTGGCGCGGCTCATGGCGCCGCTTGGCGTGTACGCGATCATGGGCAACCACGACTGGATGGACAACCCCGAGGCCCAAGCGCGCCGTGCCAGGGAAACGGTCTGGCACCGCGCGCTGGCGGGGGCCGGTCTGCCGCCGATGGTCAACACGGCGCGGCAGGTCGAGGCCGGGGGCGTTTCGTTCACGGTGGCGGGGCTCGAGTCGCAGCGTGCCTTCGGCCGGCGCAGCGGTGCGGACGATCTGGATGCCACCTTGGGCGGGACGGACCCAAGGCGTTTCACGATCCTTCTGGCGCATGAGCCTGACGTGTTCGCCTGCCTGCCCGATCACGTTGACCTGACCCTGTCGGGACATACCCATGGCGGCCAGATCCGCTTCTTCGGGCGGCCCTGGGTCGTGCCCTCTCGCTTCGGGACGCGCTACGCCTACGGGCAGTTTGCCGAGGGGTCGCGGCAGATGGTGGTGTCCGGAGGCGTCGGCACCAGCGGGCCGCCTTTCCGCCTGTTCTGCCCGCCCGAGCTGACGCTGATCGAGGTCGCATGACCCGCGCGCTGATGATCCAGGGCACAGGCTCGAATGTGGGCAAGTCGATGCTGGTCGCGGGGCTGTGCCGCGCGGCCCGGCGGCGGGGCCTGACGGTGGCGCCGTTCAAGCCGCAGAACATGTCGAACAACGCCGCCGTGACCGCCGACGGTGGAGAGATCGGGCGCGCGCAGGCCTTGCAGGCGCGGGCCTGCGGGTTGGCGCCCGTGACCGACATGAACCCCGTTCTGCTGAAGCCCGAGACGGATATCGGCGCGCAGGTCATCGTGCAGGGCAGGCGGCTGACCACGGTGAAGGCGCGGGACTATGCCAAGCTGAAGCCGCAGCTTCTGGGGCATGTCCTGGACAGTTTCGGGCGGCTGAAGGCGGCACATGATCTGGTGCTGGTCGAAGGAGCGGGCAGCCCGGCCGAGGTCAACCTGCGCAGCGGCGACATTGCCAATATGGGCTTTGCGCGCGCGGCGGACGTGCCCGTGATCCTGGCCGGTGATATCGACCGGGGCGGGGTGATCGCGCAGATCGTGGGAACGAAGGCCGTGCTGGACACCCAAGATGCTCAGCAGATCGCAGGCTTCCTAATCAACCGGTTCCGCGGTGATCCCAGCCTGTTCGACGATGGCTACCGGATGATCGAGGCGCAGACCGGCTGGCGCGGGTTCGGCGTTTGCCCGTGGTTCCCCGATGCCTGGCGCCTGCCGGCCGAAGATGCGTTGGACATCCGCACCGACCGCCGGGCCGAGGGGCTGCACATCGTCTGCCTGCGCCTGAGCCGAATTGCGAATTTTGACGACCTCGACCCGCTTGCGCAGGAGCCGGGCGTGCGCCTGACCATGCTGGGCCCGGGGGAGGCACTGCCAGGGGATACGGACGTGGTGATCCTGCCGGGCTCGAAATCGACGCGCGGCGATCTGGCGTTTCTGCGCGCGCAGGGCTGGGACGTGGATCTGGCCGCGCATGTCCGGCGCGGCGGGCATGTCCTGGGGATCTGCGGCGGCTATCAGATGCTGGGGCGCGTGATCTCGGACCCGGACGGCGTCGAAGGCGCGCCGGGCGAGGATCCGGGCCTGGGGCTGCTGGACATCGCGACCGTCATGTCCGCCGACAAGCGCCTGACCGAGGTGCAGGGCACCCACTGCGCCACCGGCCTGCCCTTCGACGGCTACGAGATCCACATGGGCCGCAGCGAGGGCGCGGATCGCGCGCGCCCCTTCGCCACGGTGGACGACCAGCCCGAAGGCGCGGTCAGTGCGGATGGTCGCGTCGCGGGCAGCTATCTGCACGGCATGTTCACCGACGATGCGTTCCGCGCGGCGTGGCTTGCGGGGTTCGGCGTGGCGTCCGACGTCAGCTACGGCGCGGGGATCGAGACGGTTCTGGACGGTCTGGCCGACCATCTGGATGCGCATCTGGACGTTGACGGGCTTCTGGCTGCTGCCTGTTAGGGCTTAATTCAATGTGTCTTCCAGACGAGGCCACCCGTCCCCATCGGGCAGACCCAGCCTAAGCCAGGTGTCGGAATAGGGGAAAATCCGGCTCCAGATGCGCGCGCGGGCCAGCCGGTCCTGCGCGGCCGCGGCATCGGGCGTGACATAGGTTCGGAACAGGTCGCACCCACCAAGCACGCCCCATCCTGCGGCCATGGCCAGCTTGTCGAGGCGATGTGCGTCGCGGGTCAGCCGCGCCCGCGTCTGCGCCTGCCAATCGCCGTCCAGAAGCGCGATCCGCCCCACATGGATCGCCGCGCCCGAGACCGGCCAGGGCCCGGCCTCGGTCCGGATCGCATCCGCCAGGGATGGTGCGGCCAAGGCAAAGCCCAAGCGCAAGCCCGCCAGTCCGAAGAACTTCCCAAAGGACCGCAGGACGACCACGTTCGGCAATCGATCCAGCCGTGGGGCGATCGACAGCTCGGGCGTCACGTCTCCGAAGCTTTCGTCCACGACCAATGTGCCCACACCGGCAGCAATGCGCTCCAGTGTCTCGGGCTCCGCCACGCGTCCGTCCGGGTTGTTGGGATTGACGATCACCGCCAGGTCCGCGCCGGTCAGATCATCGAGGGACGCCACATCCTCGACCTGCCAACCCGCTTGGCGCAGCGCCCCGGCGTGTTCGTTGTAGGTCGGCGCCAGCACCCGCGCGGTCCGGCCGGGGGCGATCCGGGGGAGGGCCTGAATGGCCGACTGCGCCCCGGCCAGCGGCACCGGCGGGAC